>Ga0326727_10001240_pt1 | contig 96843 bp, 100 predicted proteins | sample MB2enrmetagenome_FD_207643 | JGI IMG/M metagenome (GOLD analysis project Ga0326727, IMG submission 207643) | Lab enriched peat soil microbial communities from McLean, Ithaca, NY, United States - MB29MY | ecosystem: Environmental > Terrestrial > Soil > Wetlands > Peat | place: USA: New York... | reverse complement strand
AATATTCCAAGAAGATGACGACGGATATCTCTAAACAGATTGGCCATGAACAGACTCCGCTCATCATCAACTTTGGGAAAGATAGTCCTTTATATAAATTACAGTAACTGTTCCAACCCGTAATCCCAATTATTGCGACTGTCCACCACTGAACAGTTGTAGGTGTTAGCGTTATCCAGCCCATTTGATTTTGATCTGCTCAAGCGCTGAAGAATGCGGGATGAAATCTAGTATTATACTGTTTAGTATAACAAAGTCGTCTTTTACGCACCCTAGGCTAGCTGAAAAATTTATGTGAACTATCGGCCAAAATATGCTTCCAAAAAAGACTCTCGGCCAAAATATGCTTCCAAAAGTCTTTTTTGAGGCCAATATCCTATGGCTTTAAGAACGAAAAGTGGCCAAATTATGGTTCAATAACTGGCCTTGAGATGGGTAAAGGAACAATCTACTCTCTGAAGCATAATTTGGCAGCTTTTGCCAAGATATGCTTCCTAATGATTTGAGAGTTTACCTCACGTATTAAGGGAGCGTCGCTTTGTGCAACCGCTTAATTTTTATATTAGATTGTTGCAAGAACACTTTTTTGAGAATAAGATTGTGAGACAGAGCTTCTTTTTGGTGATGAACAATTCGCCAGTACACTATTAATCATAACATGATCATTGACATAAGAGTCTCGCTTTCTTATATCTCACCCATAATGAGAGGCGGATATGGGATGAAAGTCAAATCGAGTTCAAGGCAACCGGCTAAAAAAAATAATCAATATGCAAGAACACCTCCATGGAGTGAACCATCATTCCGGCAGCTGGCAGACAATATCATGGATGGTGTCTACTGCATCAACACTGACGGATATTTTACCTTTCTAAACAAAGCAATCATAGAACAATACAACATTTCTCCTGATAAAATCCATGCCACCCACTTCCTTGATGTAGTTCATCCAACATATCATGATCTGGCCTCACAGAACTTTCAGAGAGTTATCAGTGGGGAGAATGGCATACCGTATGAGTTTAGATCTGAGGATGCCAATGGACAGTTAAGGACTTGGGAAGTACTTTCAAAACCGCTCCGGCTTGACGGGAAAGTCGTTGGCCTTATTGGAATTGCACGAGACATCACCGAGCGCAAGCGGGCGGAGGAGGCATTGAAGGAGAGCGACGAACGTTTCTCTGTGGCCTTCCGTGTTAATCCGGCCCCTATGACCATCAGTACAATTGATGACGGGGTTATCCTGGATGTTAATGACCGGTGGCTGAGTATGTTAGGTTATGCAAGAGATGAAATGATCGGAAAGGAAACCGCAAACCTGCCAATTTGGCTGGATTACAAAGCCAGGGCATCTTTCATCAGGAAGTTCCTCAAGGAAGGTTTTCTCCGAGGCGAACCGGTTCAACTACGCACGAGAAACGGTGAAATACGAGACACCCTCTGGTCAGCTGAACTGGTCAAGTATAGAGGCAGAGAAGTGGTACTGTCACTGCTCTACGATATCACCGAACGCAAGCAGGCAGAGGAGAAGCTTATGGAAGCTTACAGGCGCCTGGATGAAATCATCGAGTTTTTACCGGATGCCACGTTCGTGATTAACGCGGATAGTAAGGTCATCGCCTGGAACAGGGCCATAGAACAGATGACCGGGGTTTCTAAGGTTGAGATGATTGGCAAGGGAGAGTATGAATATGCACTCCCTTTTTATGGTGAACGAAGGCCCATTTTCATCGATCTCGCTCTTCGACCGGATACTCAACTTGAGAATGGAAGGTATAATATTGCCCGAAGGAGTGCGGATACAATTTACGGGGCGGCTTATGTTCCAGAAACGTACGGAGGGAAAGGCGCTTATTTATCCGGCGGGGCTTCGACATTGCGCGATGCGGCGGGAAATATCGTTGGTGCCATAGAATCCATACGCGATATCACCCAGCTCGTGCAGACAGAGGAAGCGCTACGGGAGAGCGAAGAAAAATATCGTTACATCTTCGAGAACTCCGTCGAAGGCATATACCAGACAAGCCGTGAGGGGCGCGTTATAAGTGCTAACCGTGCCAATGCCCGTATTCTCGGATATGAGTCACCTGAAGAATTAATCGACACTATTAAGGACATAGGGTCTCAAATATATGCATATCCTGAGGACCGCCTCAAGGTAATGGAGTTACTGAATAAAGATGGTTTAATCAAGAACTTCGAAGTGCAGTTCCGCCATAAAAATGGAAGTATTGTCTGGGTCATATTGAACGTCCACTGCGTTCGAGATAATCAGGGCCGTATTTTATGCCATGAAGGTACAATCCAGGACATCACCGAGCGCAAACGGGCAGAGGAGGAATTAGCGAAATACCGGGAAGGCCTTGAACAATTAGTCGCGGAAAGGACGCAGGACTTGGAATACAAAACAAAAGCCCTTGAGGAAGTTAATATCTCCCTGAAAGTGCTCTTACGACACCGGGAAGAAGACAAGAAGGAACTGGAAGACCGGTTCGTGATGAATATCAAGAAGCTTATCATGCCCTTTGCAGAAAAAATAAAAAGAACTCACCTTGATGAGGAGCAACTGGCTTATCTGGGCATCATAGAAACGCATCTCAATGATATCACATCTTCGCTGACAAAAAGAATGCATCAATTCAATTTCACCCCCAGAGAGGTTGAAGTTGCGTCTTTGCTAAATGAAGGCAAGACAACCAAGGAAATTGCCAGGATCATGGGAATAGCGAACAGTTCCATTAATACCCACAGAAACCAGATAAGAAAAAAACTTGGTATCAGCAAGAAGAAAGTGAATCTCCGCTCTCATCTCCAATCCATCGATTAATGTTGAAATAATCTCCACATTATTTACATAAAAATCCAATATTGCCATCCTGGTGACAAATCTCTATAAACTTCAGCATATTCACAGCCAGAAAATAATAATCATAACAAGAATACATTTTCATAAGGTGCTGAGTTGCCTTCGACCAAAGTCATCTGTCCTCATTGTAATTGCCAGGTCAATATTGAAGAATTTGGCGATGGTTGGATAGCAATATGTTGCGAGAAAGTTATATTCAATTCTGACCGGCAGCCTTCTACGGCTAACCAAAAGAGCACAAAGCAAGAACCAGCACTCATGAAGCCCAATCACGGAACACTGAAAATCGAATGAAAGGCGCACATTCACGACATAAACTGCCAGACGTCCATATTCATAATGATTATAGAAATATACAACATATGAATTTAGAGGGGTTATGATATCAATATCTTTGGCCTGCCCCAAAATGCGGTTCAGGCGATATTGAACCAATAAGCTCGTTCAACCTAAGGCATTTTAGACACAGATTATTACATCTTAGATACAGACTATAAAGGAGAAAATCCTATTGGTGTAACAAATGTCGCCGGCGTGGATATGTTGGCCAAGAGGGGGAAATCACACCTTTGGATTGGATTTTTCGTGTCCTGATTATCGTAAATATTGTTGTCATAATCTTGCTCTTACTTAGAATTTGGGGATACTGCTGATAGAAAAGAAGGAGCGCAGATTCAAAAGCGGAGAAGAATTTCATAGGTTTTCTTTTGTGATCAACTGCTAACATGGCTATCTATATATCAACATTAATGAGTTCTAGCTGCAGGATTACTGCATTCTGTGGGTCAAAAATAATAAAATGGGGGGATGAGTGAATGAATAAAAAAGACCTTATCAGTGAGGTTACAAAGACGACATGCAGCAAGGCTGAAGCCGGTAGGGCCTTAGATGCCCTTCTTGAGGCGGTCAGGAAGGCACTGAAAAAAGGAGAAAAAGTAACCCTCGTTGGTTTTGGGACGTTTTCTGTTGCTAAACGATCTGCCAGGACGGGAAGAAATCCCCAGACCGGAAAACCGATCAGGATTGCGGCAAGGAAGGTGCCAAAATTTGCAGCGGGCAAGAATCTTAGGGAAACAGTGGCAAAATAGAGTTCACTGGTATGGTGCTATAGGTTGCTCACTGAAACCCCATTTCTGAAAAAGATGTGGGGTTGTGTGCTTAACAGAAGCCCTTTTCATCAGGAGTGAAAATCTGTTTACTTTAGGCCGTAAACTTTTGTTTCAACGAGCACTCAAAGGGAACATTGGTAAAATTTAGTAGTGTATTACATTCTCTTTTATCTAATCAGCCTTAGTAGAGTAGAGAGCTGGTGTAGTCGCTGATTGCTCTATTTCCAGCTCCCCCTCGTCAATTCCGTACGTTCGGTTTTCCCGAATACGGCTTTCCGATTATCTTCTTCCGGAGGCATTCGCTTTCGCTTGGCCTTCTGGCATAGCTTCCACCGGAGTTCCCGATACATTTGGAGTGGTTAGCGTTACCGCAATCTCCTTCCCTTATCCCCTTCAGAAGCACGATGAAGGTATTGCCCCTTCCCTCTCTCAAGGTTATGTTGTCCTTAAGATACAAGCGGTACTGTGGGCAACTCCGACTCCCTTGCCGACCCAGTGAAACTTCGTTTCCTTATATCCACCAGTTGCCGCTCTCGCAACATCGACAAGGATCTCCCGCGTTCATTCTCGCATGGCTGCCTCTGCGTGTCACCCCTGTTGCCACGGAAGTCCATCTATCGGTTCTGGTAGTTATCGTCAGGATAGATGCTCCGGTCTTCCCCTGTGTAGGAGAGGGTCGACAACTCCATTGTGATTCTCGAGGTTACATCCGGGTTCGCTCGCGTTGCGACCCGCAGGTTTGCTCGACTCCCTTACGGAGCCTTTGTCAAAAAACCTAGTGCTTCAGATTACCCTTTGCACCTCTCTCAAGCTACGTGGGCGAACTACCGAACTCCCACGGTCGGACTTTAACCGACTAGTTATACGTTTTACACGGCATACCCTACACATTTCATATCAATGGAGGTTATTATGAAAAAAATAACGGCATTTTTTGCGGTCCTCTTTGTTTTTTGGGGAGTTGGAACATACTATGGAGATGAATCGAAACCCCATTCTTGGACACTGGGACCTCAGATTTCATATATTGAGTATAATGAGCCTGACGTAATGAAGGAAAGGGGTCTAATGTATGGAGTTGCCGGATCTTATACCTATAATAGGACATTGTATTAAAGGCAGAAGGTGTATTCAGTTACGGAAGAGTAGATTACACAAGCCCGAGCTCAGGAGACATAAACAATATAGAGGATTACCTCTACGAGATCAGGGCATTGGGAGGTTATGAATTCAATCAGTCATTAATATAACAGTGCTGGTCTACGAAAACGGCTAAAAGGGTTATGACTTGCCCCCATAACATGCATCACATTTTTGAGTGCTGCCATTTACACACGCTGAACAATTCGTCCGCTTTTACAGTTTTTGAAGTAGCGTCAGATTGTTTAATTTGAATGGTAATCATTAACTCTTTCTGCGTTGAGAGTTGCAGACTCGTAGGTTTACTGAATAAATATTTCATAATGAAGTAACCAGGCTAACTTTCCATCAATATCATAGCTTCAAGACCCCCTTCGAGAAGTTTTTGTTTCTTGCTTTCAAAAGATCCACAGTCGAAATTTCAATCCCAAGACCCAAAACATTTTATTGACCCATGTGAAATTTAGGATAAAAAGATAGTCCAAAATCTGATGAGAGGGTTGAGGAGGATGCCTAATGAGTTCTAGCGGTAAATTTGCTTCGGTCAATAACAATCACGATCTAATCGAAATACTGAAGGCTACAAATCGTGTCGTTGCCCTTTTTTATGCCTCCTGGTGTCCTTTTTGTGCAAGGTTCCTGCCGATATTTAAAAAGCATGCCGAGGGAGAAGGGCGACACTTTGTCATTGTGCAGGACGATCAGGAAACGATAGCGAATCAATATTCAGTGAAAGTCTTTCCGACCGTGCTTTTCTTTGAAAATGGGGTCGTTTCAAAAAGATTGGATGGAATATCGGGAGTAGGTCTGGATGAAAAACAACTGGGAGAATTCATTAATTTGTGTCCGTCGTCGTAATGTTGGACTGAAGGCGACTTAACGATGTCACGATCGATATTGACAACTTCCTGCAATGTTGTTTCTGTAATTCAACTAATTCAATCAACATTTCAATCAGTAACCGCTAATGTGAGGAAATAAAAAACATAGCTGATTCTGACCTCGCTTCATAAACACCAATGAACAGAGTGTACGGTTAGTCTGGATATTTTTTAAGCAACTGGATACCTTAAAGTGGATTCATTTTATCCACCATTGCTTAAAACAATCCCGTGTCTATTAGAAAATAATAAGTAATATTGGACGGTTGGTATATATCATTCGGATCGGTATATTTCTTGCTGCTTAAAGGGCAAAATATCTTTGAGATAGGAGTATGGCAAATGAAGAAAGCATTTATGATCATCGTTGTCCTCGTAGCGTCTCTGGTGGTTGCCGCATCGGCGTATGCCCTTCAAACCGAAGGGAGACCTAGTCACCACAAAGAATTTGGTTTTAAAAAACATCTCAACCTCTCAGACGAACAATTAGCCAAGATGAAAGAGTTGAAAAACCGTTTTCGGGACGAGACCAGAGATTTGAGATACGGTCTCGCAATCAAGCGTATAGAAATGCGTAAGCTTTTCACTGATCCAAAAACGGATGATGCAACACTTCTTGCAAAGCAGAAGGGGATAAGCAAACTTCGTCAGCAATTATCGGACAGGAGAGGGCAGATGAAAATTGAGTGGCGCAAAATTCTCACGCCTGAACAGATTGCGAAACTCGATCGAATGCCTCACAAACAACACGCAAGAGGGTGGGTACGTCATCATCACGACGATAGGCAACACGAAGCTAAGGGATAATAATAAGATTACATTAAGACTTTGGAAAGATGCCCCGAGAACGAGGCATCTTTGCTACTAAATTATATCCTACATTTATCGGTAGGATAGATTCATCAAAAAAGCCATCTTTGAAAACAGCAAGGACAGCTAAGGAGACAAATGTGAGTTTTGCTGGCATTGTTAACGAGGTAGAGGACAATACAATCGTAGTTGAGAGAACATTGAAAGATAAAACGGAAATCATTGAATTAGCTCTGGATAAAAAAGTAAAAGTCAGCCATACTAAGAAAGAAGACAGGAACATTGCCACGAAGGTGTACTTGATTGTTCCTAAAAGGATCGTCAAGAAAGTCAGTCCAGTTAAAGAAGTAAACGATACACACATTGATGAAGCACGCAGCATAAATTGGGTAGTAGGTGAACAGGAAATGGAATTATGAAATAAGGTTAAAATTGTTTATCCATCCAGTATTATTAGAGTTTATAATAATGAAAGCTGTTCTGTCCAGAAAATTAGAGACCTCTACATCCCGTAACCGAAGACAGGGGACATACACACACGGTTTGGAATATCCTGTTCATGTGTCTCCATTGAGGGCGCAATTCGATATTAAGTTAATAAAAATTTCTCTTTTTCACCCTTTAGATATATGGATTTTCAAGGTCGATGCCAATTACCATGAAATAATCGCTGAGATGCTTGTCAATGGCATGTTTCTAAGAAGAGCAGATTTTTGCGGCACATGCTACTCTGATGTTTCTATCCTGCCAATGCACAAAAGGAAAGGTAATTTATTCCTCAAGAAAATTAAACCCCAAATAGCTGCCGATCATATCCGGCGCTATCTAGGATTGTCGCAAGCTCTGCGGGAATTTCGCTCTTCACGGCTCCTCACCGAAATCAATGTTCCATGCCCAATGCCGATTTTAGCCGCTACTAACATTTCTCCCCTAGGGGTCTACGAGTCCCTCTTTTTATGCCGCTTCATCTCTGGCTATGTGAACTGCTCTGATTTTCTGGCAAATCACCATAATCAGGCAACCAGGAGAATTCTATTGTACAGTGTTGCGAAAGACCTAGCCTTGATTCATTCAAACGGTCTATTTCATAAAGACAGTCACTTCGGTAATATTCTTTGTAATCCTCAAAAAACAAGTCAAATATACTGGGTAGACAATGATGTGAAGAAGATGGGTAATAGATTTAAAGTGTATGAAAAAATTGCATTGAGACATTTTCAACAATGTGAGTATATCAGCCAGTCGGAATGGGAATTCTTCGTCAATTGCTACCGTAAGAATCTCACTTAACTATCATTAGGCCGGTAATATCCTTCTTTGAGTAATTATCCTTGCTATCGATTCTAGAGTTGCACTAACCGCTGGCATATTGACTCATTAGGTACAAGCGATTTCAATTGGTAATCTTTACTAATTGTGGTATTTCAATAGTGAGAATCAAGGATAACCATTCGTACTGTTGAACATGCCGCCATCTATTTTCTATCCAACTTTTCTGGTATAAATTGAGATGACGCTGAGGAGGTCAGATCACTCTGCACCCTTTCAACCATAATCATCGCCTTCCTTTTCAATGTCGCAGTGAATATTCGGTAGGTGAAGTCAATAAGCCGCGAGGACTAATTTTATTCTGTCTGCTAATTTGTATTTCGCATGTCGCTTGTTGATCGAAAAATTTATATGAGAAATAAATTTGTGGCCAAAATATGCTTCCAAAAGTCTTTTTTGAGACCAATATCCTGTGGCTTTAAGAACGAAAAGTGGCCAATTTATGGTTCAATAACTGGCCTTGAGATGGGTAAAGGAACAAATCCCATCAAATGAGACCCTATCGGAGAAATGGCTCCACGTAATGGCTACAGATAACGCCGTTTATGTTTGCAAAGAATGCGGCGCAAAATACCGTGTTCCGCAGGATCGTCTTCACTGCAGACGCTGTCATGCCTCTCTACTCATCAGTGAAAGGGAAATCGTGGCAGTTAATGTTTCTGATATCGACTTCGTCCGCGAGGTTCTCGCTTCTCCATGCCCTGTCCTGCTCGTGGCGTGGGCGCCGTGGTGCACATACTGCCGCATGCTCCATCCTATCATCGAGTGCATCGCTAAAAATTACGAAGAACGGCTGAAGGTTGCCAAGCTGAACGTGGACGATAATCCTGCAGTATGTTCACAATACACAGTCCAGGGGGTCCCGACAATACTGATATTCAAGGATGGAAAGCTCATAAATAAGATGGTGGGTGTTCTCTCAGAGGAAGAAATTATAAGACGGATCAATACGGTATTGAGGGTCAATTCCGGTGACGGTATGCTTGCTTCTTGATAATTCCAATTTAAAGAATATAGAATAAGTTGTTCAGCTTCCTAAAGGCGTCTTAAATATATGTGTGACATCGACCAAATGGAGAAATCATCCGGGTAATCGTCCCATGCCCATCTATTCCAAAATCGGCCATCACTGTTCGAGCCTTTCATTTTTCTAAGAGAATTAAATGATGTAAACAAAATAAAGCTACCAATCATTTACATACCCGCCTTTCTTTGATATAGGTCTTAGTAACATTAAATCGTTATCAGGCCATCCAAATTCCGCAGTGATAACTCGGAGAGCTTGAGGTCTGTGCGACTAAGCGATAATTTGAATACCTCAAGGAAGGAGAAGATATGAGTGAACGAATGGCAGAAGACGCCAGAAGCTGGGTGACGAAGGCTGTAGCTTTTTATAAAGCTTCCGGCAAGAGAATCGCTTTGGCCGAATATTCGAATCCCGAGGGACAATTTGTACAGGACGAAAAGTATATTTATGTATTGAGTCTTAAAGGGACCATGCTCGCGCATGGCGTCAATGAAAAATTTGTGGGAGAGGATTTTAGTGACGTCAAGGATTACGATGGTAGGAGCTTTATTAAGACAATCATTAAGAAGGCCAAAACTGAAGGCAGTGGTTGGGTGGACTATAAGTGGTACCACCCGGTAACCGGACAGATCGTGCCCAAGACTGTGTATTTTGAGAAGGTCGATGATCTTATTATTTGCAGTGGCGACTACACGGGATTCTCTAAGGGCGTAGCTCTGCTCCACGATCCGATGCTAAACAAAGGCACCGCTTTCACAGAGGCAGAGCGCGATGCGTTGAAGCTGCGAGGTCTTCTGCCGCCGCATGTTCAAACACAGGAAGAACAGGCGGGACGGGTTATGGATAATTTCCGGAAGAAACCCAACGACCTGGAACGTTATATCCAGTTGATCGGCCTGCAGGACCGCAACGAGACGCTTTTCTATCACGTTGTGACGAACAACATCGAAGAAATGATACCTATCATCTACACACCCACGGTGGGTAAGGCCTGCCAGGAATTCGGCCATTTGTTCCGCCGCCCACGTGGCCTCTACCTCTCGATAAATGACAAAGGCAGAATTGCAGAGATCCTGAAGAACTGGCCTTACAAGGACGTGCGCGTCATCGTTGTGACAGATGGTGAGCGCATCCTTGGTCTTGGCGACCTAGGTGCGTTCGGTATGGGCATACCGATCGGCAAGCTTTCTCTCTATACTGCCGGCGCCGGCATTCATCCAGCGTGTACCTTGCCGGTGTTGCTGGATGTTGGCACGGAAAACGAGACATTACTGAATGATCCGCTCTATACAGGTATTTTCCAAAAGCGTGTCCGCGGCAAGGACTATGATAAATTCTTTGCAGAATTCATTAGAGCCGTACATAAAGTGTTCCCGAAAGCGCTGATCCAACTTGAGGATTTCGCAAACATCAATGCCTTTCGTCTCCTCCACGAATACAAGAACCGCACTTGCATATTCGATGATGACATCCAGGGGACCGCTGCTATGACGCTGGCTGGAGTCTATTCCGCCCTGCGCATCACCAAGGGTCAACTAAGGGATCAGACATTCCTCTTCCTCGGTGCAGGAGAGGCTGGCATCGGCATCGGCGATCTCATCGTTTCTGCACTGATCGATGAGGGCATGTCGACTGAAGAAGCCCACAAGCGATGCTGGTTCATGGATTCAAAGGGTCTGGTTGTAAAGAGCCGCAAAGGACTCGCCGAGCACAAACTCCCTTATGCACATGATTACCCATCTTGCCCAGACCTGCTCACGGCAATTCAAGCGCTTAAACCTACCGCTCTAATCGGTGCATCGGGCATGGGCAAAGGCTTCGCGCAAGCGACAGTGGAAACGATGGCAAAGCTCAACGAGCGCCCCATCATCTTCGCACTCTCGAACCCGACTTCGAAAGCCGAATGCACGGCAGAAGAGGCTTACACCTGGTCCAGTGGCCGTGCAGTCTTTGCCAGCGGGAGTCCATTCCCACCATTTACTTACCGTGGTCAGACCTTCATGCCGGGCCAGGGAAATAACGTCTACATCTTCCCCGGAGTGGGTCTGGGCGTCATCGCCTGCGAAGCAAGGCATGTAACCGACCAGATGTTCTTAACGACGGCAAAAGAATTGGCCGGTCAAGTTCTCCCGAGCGACCTCGAACAAGGCCGCATCTATCCGGAGTTGAAAAGGCTTCAAGAGGTTTCCGTCGTCATAGCGACAGCAGTAGCGGAAGTTGCCTATAAGTATGGCCTTGCACATAAGAAAAGGCCTACCGACCTTCTGGCCTACATCAAATCGCAGATGTACAAGCCAATTTACCAAAGCTACATATAGGATGCGGCAGATCAGATACCTCAAGATTAATGCGAAGCTCTATGCCGGCGGTGCAGCAGGATGCGAAATAGTGCGTGACCAGAGAAAGTGTCACAACCACTGGAGTGATATTATTAAATTGCCTGGTTAACCGGAGTAGAGCGGTATCACGTAGGGCCCTTCCGGGACAACGGCTATTTGAGAATCGGCATGGGTCCTGATGCTGTCGGCAATGGCCTCAGAGGGTGATATGACCCTATGAACTGCAGTTAGTGAGTGTTGATCTTCCGTGAGGCCTTCACTGTAAAGATAGATGTTCGCCTTCTTTATAGCCTTCACCAGCATCTCTGACTGCCACTCGTCGATCGATGCAGAGCGTTTCTGCAGTAGTTCTTCGAGAAAACGGTCAGGCCCCAAGCGAATCAAGCTCTTTTGCGCCTCTACAAATTCAGGAGACCCCAAGCCTCCGCGACACTCGGAAACGATGATCAGATTTCCTCCTGGTTCCAAGATGCCAATTACTCCTACCATTCCTTTCACTGTCTGGTAATAGGTGCTATCGAGAGGATGGCCCGCGGAGCTCGTAACAACGGTCTTAAACCTCTGCGGCACAGGGATTTCCATATAGGGACGCGCGAAGGCGACCGCATCGAGATGGCTCGCTTCAACATCACCGAAATTGACAAAGGATATCCGTCGGTCTTCATCGATGACCGTATTTACGGCAAAGGCCCTTCCAACAAGCTTCAAAATTTCCAACTGCGCGCCGTGGATAGGATTGCCTTCCAGAATACAATTGGCAGCCCGGCAATGCTCTAAAATTCGTGCGGAATGGAATATCTTTATGGTGTCTTCATGAGCGACACCCGGCGCTATTATTTTCCTTCCACCCGAATAACCAGCCATGAAATGAGGCTCCACCAATCCCACGACGATGCGCAAATCGGCGCGCAAAAACCGGTGGTCGAGTTTTACAGGTATGTCACCCGGAAGGGTCCCGAGGGACATATGGTCTTCTTCATTACGGGCAAAATGATTGATAACCCGGACTGTCTCAAGCACCCAATCGCTACCCACAACCTCGCGAAGCTCATCCCCTTCGTTCGGCCTGTGCAGGCCTGTTGCGACAAGCACCGTAATAGCCTGCGGCTTGATACCGGCGCACATCAGTTCCTTCACGAGAGTGGGCAAAACGGTTCCGTTGGGCACAGGGCGGGTGATGTCGCAGATCAGAATGCAGGCGCTCCGGCACTGTCTTGCCTCTTCGAAAAGCGATTTACATCCCACAGGATTGAGGAGGGCAGAGGCCACGGCGCTTTCCGGATCCTTCAGGACGGGCATGGCCTTCTTGCGAATTACTTCTATATTCATCCCATCGGGAAGATCCAAGGTAAGCCCGTTTCTCCCATATCTCATGACGATGCGCATAATCGTTTCACCCTAACAGACTATTTGTCATTACATGCCCAGGTAGGCCTGCCTGACGAGATCGGATTTCAAGATGTCTTCCCCCTTTCCCTCCAGGACTACTCGGCCAGTCTGCAGGACATAGGCGCGGTGTGATATCTGGAGGGCTTCATGAACATTCTGCTCCACCAAGAGAACTGTAACGCCATTACGATTGATATCCTGCACAACTTTGAATATTTCCGAAACCAGTTTCGGCCCCAGTCCGAGCGACGGCTCATCCAACATCAGCAGCAACGGATGGGACATGAGGCCCCGCGCGATTGCCAACTGCTGCTGTTCCCCGCCGCTGAACGTATCTGAGCGCTGCTCTTTTCTTTCCTTCAAGATGGGAAAGATATTGAAGACACGCTCCATCATGTCTTCTGTCTCTGCCTGTGAGTCCAGGGCATAGGCCCCAAGAATGAGATTGTCCAGGATGGAGAGGCGACCGAAGAGCCGCCGTCCTTCGGGAATCATCGAAATCCTTTTCTTCACGATATCGTAAGGCGGCATCTTGTGAATTGGCGTGTTTTCGAAAATAATCTCCCCTTTTTGAGGATGCATCAGGCCGGCAATAGTCTTCACAATGGTGGATTTCCCCGCACCGTTGGAACCTACAAGGCTGACAATTTCCCCCTTATCAATCTGGAGAGAGACGTCCTGCACGGCCAGGAGGCCTTTATACCCGACGGAAATGTTATTAACAGACAACACGATACTTATCCCCTAAATAGGCCTGAATGACATCCGGGCTGGAGCACACCTCTTTCGGCATTCCCTCCATTATCTTTTTCCCCGTGTTCAAGACGATTACGCGGTCCGATATCTCCATAACGGCTTCCATCACGTGTTCCACGATGACGAGGGTCATGCCTTGGCTGCGGATTTTCTTGATGAGATCGATAATCTGCCGCAGTTCAACCGGGGTCAGCCCGGCCATTGATTCATCGAGCATCAGCAGCCTCGGTTGCGTCGCGAGCGCCATAGAAACCTCAAGGCGCTTCTTATCAGCAATGGTCAATTCCGTACCGAGGAATGATTTCTTATCGATAAGACCGGTGAAGGCCAATATATCAAGGGCCTTGTCTATTGCCGGTCCTATTGTGCTGAAGCGGAGCAGCGCCCCGGTAACAACGTTTTCCAAGACTGTCATATCGCTGATGATCTGGACTATCTGGAAGGTCCGGGCAATGCCCAGCTTACAGATCTTATCGGCGCGCATACGGTAAATGTCTCTGCCGAAGAAGGAAACCTTGCCGCTGTTCGGCTTATAAAAGCCTGTGATGCAGTTGAAGAGGGTGGATTTCCCTGCCCCGTTCGGTCCGATGATGCCGACGATTTCACTTTCTTCAACGACGAAGTCGATGTCCCGATTCGCTGCCAGACCACCGAACCATTTTGTCATGCCTTTTACATCCAAGCAGATTGCCTTGTTCATTTTATTTTATTCCCTATTCTGGAAAGGAGTCCCCATACGCCCTGCGGCTGATAGACGGAAATGATGGTTATCAAGAAACCGTAGATCAGCATGTCGACACCCGTCCCCTTATGACCCAGCCATACACGGGTGACCTCAGCGATCGGAATAAGCACGGCGGCCCCGATGACGGGACCCATTACAGAACCGGCACCCCCGAGCATGGACAAAAGCACGATCTGAACGGACACCGCCAGGAGCATGACGCTTTCCGGATCGATGTAAAGCACGTATTGCGCATAAAAGGTGCCAGCCATGGCACTCAGGAAGGCGCTGATCATGATCGCCATGAGACGGTAGCGGACAACGTTCACGCCAAGGACTTCAGCCACATCATGACTCTCCTTGATGGCGCGAAAATAGTAGCCCATCTTCGATGTCGCGACAAAATAGCAGACGACCAGGGCGATAATCAGAAAGGCCAACATGATATAGTAGTAGGGCACCTTCGAGTTGTGGAACATGAAATTGATGAAGGATTCGTCAAGCATCGGAAGAGATATCCCTTCAGCTGCATTTACCAGTGTCCAGTTATTGAAATGGACCCGTACAATTTCGGCAAACGCAATGCTCGCAATGGCGAAATAATGGCCGCGCAGATTCGAGCAGGGATAGCCAATGGCGGCGGCAACGAGCGCGGCTACTAAACCTCCCGCAATCAGACCGATCCAGGGGTTCACATGGAACGTCACCAGCAGAAAGGAAGAGGTATAGGCGCCAATTCCAAAAAAGGCCGCCTGACCGAAGGAGAACATGCCGGCGTAACCTCCCATGATGTTCCAGGCCACGCCCAGCATAGCATACATGAACACGAGGATCATGATCTGCAAGGGAAATATCTGTGTCACCACCATCGGGAAAATGATGAGAAGAACCAGGACTGCCAGCCCGACCGTTACATGTTTAGGGGATAGGTTCTTCATGCATTACCACCCTAAGAGCCCCTGGGGCCTGATCCAGATCGTGATTAAGTAGATCATAAAAACGATGGCGTACTTGTATGCCGGATCGAAGAAAAAACCGCCGAGCGTCTGCGCCAGACCGACCAGGACGCCTGCGATGAAGGCCCCTTCTATGCTTCCGAATCCTCCCAGGGCAACGATGGAAAAAGCTATAAGTCCGAAAAGACCACCCACTTGGGGATAGATATAATAATACGTGGACAAAAATGCGCCGGCTACTCCCACGAGGGCGGCCCCTATCCCGAAGGATAGAGAGTTGATGCGTTCCGTATTGATGCCCATAAGCAAAGCTGCTTCCCGATCCATCTCCGTCGCCAGAATGGCCTTCCCGGTCTTCGACTTTCTCAGGAAGAGGAAAAGGCATACCGACGTGACTACGCTCCCGAGGGATGCGACTGTTTTGGGAATGCTCAGATTGATCTCCCCGAAGTCCCATGTTCCCTGAAGGATAGTCGGGGGAATGAGGCGGAAATCCGGCGTCCACAGGTAAACGGCAAGGTTGGAAAGGAAGATGCTGATGCCGAAGGTGACCACCAGTTGCGCGAGCATCGGTCCTTTCATCACTTTGCTCACGATAAAGCGGTAGATAAACACCCCCATCAGGAAGAGGAGAAGAAAACAGATCGGGATGGAAAAAAGGGGATCCAGTCCATACACGGTGAATAGCCAGAAGGAAGCAAACATCCCGATCATCAAGAATTCACCGTGGGCAAAATTGACGATATTCATGACGCCCCAGATGAGGGTGAGGCCTATGGCGATTAAAGAATACATGAAACCGATCAACAAGCCGTTGACAATCTGTTGGAGTAATTGCTCAGGCATGATTTCGTTCCTTGCAAGCACACAGACAGGCGGGTTTAGAATGGAGACCCGCCTGTCAATAGCTCATGACGATAGGAATTATTTTTTTTCACCTTTCCATCCGGGAAAGGGCCAAACGACTTCCTTGGCTGCCGATGCAAACGGCCAGACGGTCACGTATTGCTGATTCTGAACCTGTACCAGCCCTCCCTGGGCATAGATATTCTGGTGAGACTGCGGATCGAACTTTATTCCTTTCCAAGGATAAATGACCTGATGGGCGGGGATGTTCGTTTCCAGAAGCGCCTTTACAACCGCCTCGCTACTGGTGGATTTCGCTCTATTGATCGCGTCCGCCAGAACAAAGGGAGCCATAAAACTGCGGGCCGCGTTTTCGCTCATATCTATTCCATATTTCTTCTTGAAAAGCTGACTCACTTTTGTCACAAGGGCTTTTTTCTTACCAAGGTCCAGCGCAAAGGTAGAACGGACGATGATATTGTTGCCGTCCGTTTTCACAGCCGGCAAATAACCGGGTTCGATGTAACCGGCCATAGTAAGAATGCCCTTCGGTGCGAAGCCCATTTCCTTAAAGGTCTTGGTGAAGAGGATTGCATCCGTGATATACGAGGCGTGCATCAACACATCGGCTTTGCTCTTAATCAGTTTACCTACCTCGCTTGTCACATCGGTGGCGTTCGCCGCATAGGAGATATCGGCCACGACCTTATAGCCAAATTCCTCTGCGTATTTCCTGGCATACTTGCCCACATTGGAACCGAACTCCGTATTTTCATAGAGGATGGCGACGGTAGCAATTTTCTTGCCCTTTTTTTTCTCAACATCTTTCAGAAACTGGAACCAGTCCCTCGCAAAGATTGCATCATGGGGACTGACCCTGAAGAAGTATTTGAACCCTCTTTCCGTCAGTGTGGGCGATGAAGAATCGGAACAGACGTAAGGCACTTTCAGTCTTTCCGTTGCCTGGCTCGCGGTCTTGGTAACCGAGCTCTGATAGGCGCCAATAATGGCGACGACCTTTTCCTGGGTTATCAATCTTTCGGTCTCGGACATGCCGTTTTTCGGCTCACCTTTGGTATCAGCGTAGACGACTTCAAGCTTGGCTCCTCCCAGATTGGGAAGACCGCCCGTTTTCGCCATCGGCAGATCGAGTCCTTTGCCGTATTTGCCGTTGATGATATCCACAGCCAGATCAATGCCTCTCTTGCAATCCAGCCCTGTCGAGGCAATATTCCCGCTCAGGGGATAGACTCCCCCGATCTTGATGACGCCCTGCGCCAGCACCTGTCCTGAAAAGAACAGAAGCAGAGACATGGACAAGCAGATTGTGACCCAACTCTTCGCCTTCATCGTGATACCTCCTTTTTTATGATAGTTCATGATTTTATCGATGCCGTAACATATTCCGGATCGTGACACCTCGAAGATAAGACGTACAAATATTACGAGGCTAAGTGAGCAGAAACGCACCCTGTATGCAGCACAAGCCTCGCTTCTCTAACATAAAAGATTCAGTCGAGCAAGATGATTTGCAGGTCCATCACGTTGGTGCCCGTGGGCCCCGTGATAAATAGGCCTCCTGCGGCCTTAAAGAAATTATAAGAATCGTTATTCTTCAAGTAATCCCCCGAGTTGATACCGGCAATCTCCGCCTTCTCAACAGTGCCGCCGTCGACAATGGCGCCCGCAGCGTCTGTGGGGCCGTCAGTGCCATCCGTGCCTGCCGAAAGAAGGGTTATTCCCTGCATGCCTTTAATCTTCTCGGCAAAGGCAAGGGCCAGTTCTGTATTTCTTCCTCCCAGGCCCTTTCCCCGAACAGTCACGGTTGTCTCCCCGCCTGAAATGAGACAGATCTTTCCCTGGGACCGCGCGGCCAATCCCCGGCGTGCTTCGATGGCTTTAAGGGTAAGCCAAGCGGCGACGTCTATAGCTTCTCCTTGCAGATTCGTGGAGATGACTACTGCCTGATACCCCTGCCCTTCGGCTTCGCTTTTTGCCGTTTCAATAGCTTTCTTGTTGCTTCCTACTATGATGTTTTGCACCCTTGCAAAAATAGGATTCCCTTCTTTAGGTGTCTCAGCAATTTCCCCAGAGGCGCCACGGACCATGATGAGACGGGACTTTTCAGGAATCTTATTTCCCAAGTCATAGCGTCTGATGACCTTCAGAGCATCCTGGAAGGTCGTCTGATCGGGTGATGTCGGACCGGAGGCGATCACATCCAGAGGGTCGCCTATGACATCCGAAAGGATCAAAGAAAGAACTCTCGCCGGATAGGCTATTTCGGCAAGCCGCCCGCCCTTGATGCGCGAGAGATGTTTCCTGACAGTATTCAGTTCCTGGATATTGGCGCCGGCCTTGAGCAGCAACTGCGTGATCTCTTGCTTTTCGGCTAAGGAAATGTCTTTATTTGGCGCAACCAGCAAGGCAGAGCCACCGCCTGAGATGAGACAGACGACGAGTGTCGCGCTGTCCGCCTTTTCGAGAAGGCCGATGACCCTTTCCGTCGCCAGGACACCCTGAAGGTCCGGAATAGGATGGGCCGCCTCGAATACCTCTATCTTGCTGGAGACTCCTCCCTCCGGCACATGGCCATACTTGGTAATCATTATACCTTTTGTCAAAAGATCATCCGCAAAATCGGATATGGCCTTTGTCATCGAATAGGCAGCCTTGCCGAAACTGATGAGGTACAGTTTCCCGCAGTTTCCCTCGTGATAGATGGAGCGGATCTCTTCGATACGCTCTTTGATGAGCCCATAGGGGTCGATCGCCTTTAATACCGCATGAAATATGTCCGCGGCTACCCTTTGACTGAGATTATTTTTCATAGACATGAAACCCTTAGCGGGGCTTTGAAAGAAAATGACTGATGCTGAAATATTACTTATTCTTACGATAACCGATAAACTTCGTCAATTTGTTTTTTACCTGATGAATTTTTTTCCAAATTGATTATAATAGAGTCAGCTTGGATGAGCATTGTGAAGCCGCCCAGGACAGGAAATACAATCATAGATTGAATCAGCTTCTCAAGAAAAGAGAAACGGTCGATGAAATTCATGGGCTACCGCCGTAGCAATGGAACCGTAGGCATCAGGAATCATGTGATCATCATTCCATCCGTAGTTTGTGCAAACCGTGTGGCCAGGGGAATATCGCAGCTTGTAACAGGCACAACCTGGATCGAGCACCAGCACGGATGTACGCAGTTGGGGGCTGATGCGGCATTAACCCGACGGGTCCTCGTTGCCCATGGTACACATCCCAACGTATGCGGCGTTGTCATAGTCGGCCTTGGTTGTGAAACGTTACGAGCTCAGGATATGGCTGCAGAAATAAAAGAGACATGCCCGGATAAACCGGTCCATCTGGTGATCATCCAAGACGAGGGCGGGTCTGTCAAGGCGATTGCGGCAGGGGCGAGTGCCGCACAAGAAATAGTTGGCGGTGCCTCTTCCATGAAACGCACGCAGAGTGACGTCGCCGAGCTTATCCTGGGAACTGAGTGCGGGGGATCAGACGCCTGCTCCGGCATATCAGCCAATCCGGCACTGGGTGTCGCCTGCGATCTTTTAATCGACGCCGGTGGAAGTGTCATCCTCGCTGAGACGACGGAACTTATCGGCGCCGAGCATCTCATCGCTGCCCGGGCTGTGAGCGAGCAGGTTACGGCCCGCTGTTATGATGTAATAAGAAGATGTGAGGATTCGGCAAAGGCCATGGGAGTGGACATGCGTGGTGGACAGCCCACACCGGGCAATATTGAAGGCGGCCTGTCATCGATCGAAGAAAAATCCCTCGGCTGTATCTACAAGGCGGGTACAAAACCCCTACAAGATGTTATAGACTATGCCATGCCCGTGACGAAAAAAGGGCTTATCTGGATGGATACGCCGGGACAGGATATCGAGCAGCTCACGGGGATGGTCGCCGGTGGCTGCCACATCATTGTCTTTACGACAGGGCGCGGTACCTGCTGCGGCTCCCCGATTGCTCCGGCTATCAAGGTAGCGACAAACACGGAGATTTTTGAAAAGATGAAAGATAATATGGATATGAACGCCGGCACGATCATCACCGGTCACGAATCGATTCGAGAAGTAGGCAAGCGGATTTTTGAGGAAGTTGTGCAGGTCGCCTCGGGTAAGCTAGTAAAGGCGGAGAGCCTGGGCTTCAATGATTTTGCCATCAAACGTATCGGACCGTCAATGTGAAGAGGAAAACGGTAAATATGTCCTTGAGGGCTTAAATAAGTCAACATTGAAGAAAACCGTTCAAGGTGATAAATTATGGCAACGAAAAAAGCAATTGTGATGGAGGGAAACGACAATGTGGCGACCGTCGTGGAACCCATCGAGGCCCCAGGAGAGATAGTCGTGGAAGCAGCTGGCGACAAGATCGTTGTGCATATCACTGATAACATCCCCTTCGGTCACAAATTCGCCATACGAGATATTCCGGAGGGCAGCCTTATTCTTAAATACGGCGAGCCTATCGGCCTTGCCCGCATAGACATTAAAGCCGGGGAGCATGTACATGTTCACAACCTAGAGAGCAAGCGGGGACGTGGTGATCAGTAGGTGAGCAGACAGTTGTGCCGACAGGCAAGGCATTATTACCATTAGGGGCATCAAGCGATTCTCGATCCGGAGTGTTTCTCTTATCCCGGCAAGTTCTTTCTTTAGTACTGAATGAAAATAACCGAGAGAATAAAGGAGCGAGCGATGAAGAAAATCGGCTGGATCGGCACAGGTGTCATGGGCAAATCCATGTGCATACACATTCTGAAAAAGGGCTGTGCGCTCTCCGTGTATAACCGGACAAGAGAAAAGGCGGGAGAACTGTGCAATCAGGGCGCCAAATGGCTCGCCGCTCCCGGCGATGTGGCGGAAGCAAGCGATGTAACATTCACCATGGTCGGCGAACCGGCGGATGTAGAGCAAGTGATCATGGGAAAGGGAGGGGTGTTGGAGCGGAGCCGTCCAGGATCGGTTATTGTGGATATGACTACATCCGAGCCGTCCCTGGCCCGCCGGATTTATGAAGAGGCGAAGGATAAATCTGTTTCGGCTCTCGATGCTCCTGTCTCCGGTGGTGATGTCGGAGCACGGGAGGGCACGCTGGCAATAATGGTGGGCGGGGATGAAGAAACCTTCAAGCGGGTGCTCCCCATCTTTGAATTGATGGGCAAGAATATAGCTTATATGGGCGGACCGGGTATGGGACAGCACACCAAAATGAGCAACCAGATTGTTATCGCCGCCACTATGGTCGGTGTCGTGGAGTCCCTCCTCTATGCCCGCAGGGCCGGATTGGACCTGGACGCTGTCATCGACATCATCGGCAAAGGTGCTGCCTCATCCTGGTCCCTAAACCAGCTCGGGCGGAGGATCGTGCAGGGCGATTTCGCCCCCGGCTTTTACATCCGTCATTTTGTGAAGGATATGGGTATCGCCCTGCTGGAGGCGCGAAGGATGAAGCTGTCTCTTCCTGGCCTGGCCATGGCAAACCAATTTTACACAGCAGCTATGGCGGAGGGTCTGGAGACGGATGGCACGCAGTCCCTTTACAAGGTGCTTGACAGATTGAACCGCCCCTGACCGCGCTTAAGCGCGGTTATCGGCGCTACCTCTGCTAATGCTTTTGCACCTCGGCCGCTTGCATATCAACATTTTTAATTATTAAAGGCTTGCATTCTTCACAAAGTAAACCTTGCTTTTTTTTATTGACATAATGACTGCGGCATGTTGCTTTTGTCCCACCTCAGCAAAGGAACGACGCGGGATCAGCAGCAAGCCGAAAGCGATTATTGTACTTGCTACTTGCTGACCTGGACTTGTTTTCAATCGTCCGGGAAAAAAGAGATGCCGTGGACAGAAGAAATTTTGATCATGGCTTTTTAGGATACCAGTCTAAAAGAACCAGGAGGAAATGATGCTTTTATCCGTCGCCCTGACACTGCTTCCAATTCTTGTCATTGTTTTCCTGATGGTAAAAAAACAGTTTGCCGCCGATTCAAGCGGCACCATTGGGTGGTTTCTGACAGCAGCTATCGCATATTTCTTCTTTAACACATCGCTGGAAGTAGGTCTCCGCTCATCTGTCGCCGGTATGATAGCCTCGTTCCCTGTATCGTTGATGGTTGCTGCATCGATCCTGCAGATAAGCTACATGGAAGCAACTGGCGCCCTGCAACGCATAGCAGTTTTTATAAAGACATTCGCATCAGGAGACAGAGTCGTACAGATCATGCTTATCAATGTGGGGGCCGGTACACTGCTTGTAGCCGTTGGCGCGACCCCAGTATCAATACTCCCCCCCATCCTCATTGCCCTCGGATACTCCACCTTTGTCTCCGTTGCGCTCCCGGCAATCGGTTTTGATGGGCTCTGCACTTTTGCGCTACTTGGCGCGCCTCTTGTCGTTTATTCAGACATGACCGGTACTCCCCTCGTCCAGTCGGCACGTGTCTTTGCCAAATTCCTTCCGATCATTTCCACTCTGATCGGTTTTGGGATGCTCTGGATCGTAGGACGCTGGGCACTTGTTCGGAAAGGTTTCATACCTTGCCTCATCGCGGGTCTTACAAACGGCGGTGTCGCCGTCGCAGTGAGCTACATCCCCTTCCTCGAAGGCGGTGTGGTGCTCACTGGCGTCATGGCAGGTTTCTCCACAATGGTCGTCATGCTTCTTTATTTGAAGCTCCTGGGCAAACCCATAATAGACAGAACGCACCTAACTGAGGAAGACTTCAAAGTTGAAAGAAGCATGCCCCTCATAATGGCACTTTCACCATGGATTATACTGATTGCCGCTTCGTTCGCCATCAACTTCTATACACCCTGGTTCGATCTCCTGTACAAGAAGATAAGCATGGCCGTCTCCCTCATCCCCGGCCAATCAATCAAGACGCGGATGCTCTGGAATGCATATACTTGGGTCATTATAAGCACGATCCTATCCGCCATCTTCATCAGGCCCAGCGGGAAGGCGATAAAAGAGACTCTCTCAAAATGGGTGAAACGAGCACCCCGACCAACTTATTCGGCAGTTATCTTTTTTGCAATCGCATTCGTGATGAACAACTCGGGCACACAGAATCTGGGGGCCGTCTGGAATATTGTGGAACCTGCCTCCAATATGATCTGGGTACTCTCTCAGGGTTCGGCCATGGCCTTTGGGAGCCTCTACCCCTTTATTAGCGGCTATCTCGGGCTCTTCGGAGGTTTCTTGAGCGGTAGCGAAACATCGACGATTGCAATGTTCACAAAATACCATCTCCTGACTTCGAAGCTTCTTAATGTTGATGCGCTGATCGTCACGGCAGTAACGGCCATAGGGGGGGGACTGGCCAGCGTCATTTCCCCGGCAAAACTTCAGAATGCGGCAGCAACCATAGATTCTCTGGGAATCGAGAGCCAGGTCATTAAAACGACTTTCATTATATCCATCATTATCACGCTCGTCGCGTCTATTATAGCGATGCTGTTTGCTTGAGAATCAGTGTTGATAATTATATAAAAAGAGTCTCTGGAAAATGCATAACGAAAACTTCAAAAAAGTGGAAGTTTTAAATTATTGCGGATTGTTTTATTCTTAACTATTGCTTTTTATGCCTTCGCAATTTCAAGAGAAGCGCTCGCCCATCCTGGCGACGTGGGAACAAGCACAAGCCAAAGCACATGGGTATTCACTCAACCGCTCCAGTCCACAAATGTTAAATTCTGGATGCGCGTCCAGAGGCAGGAAAATCTGAGCCATTTTGGCACCTTGGATTACTATTTCAAAGTCTAGGTACTCCGCCCGGATGGAACGGATGCATGGAACACCCGATATGGCTTCAACGAGTATGGATAGGCGAAGCAGAAATTCAGCATGCCCGCCTTGTTTTACGAGCGGAGCTCCAACAGATCAAATCTTTCCTTTGGCGCATTGAAGATTCGCATTGCACTTGAAGAAAAGGATTCAAGCAATGAAGTGTCAGCGAAAGAATATTCCTTCAATTTCGTGGACAGTAAGAACGCCTCGAATCAACCGCCTTCTTTACAGGCAGGCAAATCAGGCATCCCCTTCCCTGTTCCTCCGTTCGAGTATCAGCGCTGCGACTTGAAGGACTGGGTTGTGGGAATATACGATGAAGTAGTAACTGGTACGGATTCTTACGACAAGCAAATCAAAGTGAGTAAATCAAGAAATACTTTTTCCGTAAAGGAAACAATGAATGCCTGGAATCAAGGACACATATTCGGGGCATGGCTGACAGGGCCCGGTGTCTCAACGTGACACAACAGTAATAATAATCCACTCTACCTGTTCGGCTATATCCTTTATCGTCCAAATGGTGATGCCGACGGCAAGAACCCTCAATAGCGGCAAAAATTCATACTGCAATAACCTGGGCACAATCGCTTTTCCATTCGATCTGATGCAGCCCGGCAACCACTAAATCTAATATTTTACCCGTGAGTGTGACAAGAACTATTGGGAAGAAGCATCGTGGGTTTCTATTGGCAGTATCTCCTTTACACTCACGGAATAAAGCCACACAGTGTTTTAGAACTCCAATACTGAAAACCCCTTTCACCTGGGCATGACGGCGATCTATTCCGGTTGTGCTCTGTCTATAGGAAACGATGATATTTGTGATGTCAAACGTCACACTTCGCTGGTGAAACGACATTCATGCAAAGACCTATTTGAAGAGCATCAATAGCCCGAGAAACCCCATGAGGGCAAGCAGGATGCTCCTGTATGTTTCCTCCTTCATTCGTCCATAGAGAAAAGAGCCTACCCAGGTTCCAAACAGCAGGAGTGGAAGGGCTGCAAGGAAATACCACAAGACCATGTCCGTAACGAGCCCGCCTATGGCCTGGAATATGACTACCACAATGCCCGATATGAGAAAAAATCCCTGAAGGGTAACCTTGATCTGATCCTTGTTCCAGGGCTGTAGTGACGTGTAGATGATAACAGGAGGACCGGAGGCACTGATTGCGCCGCCGAGACATCCCGCCGTGAAGCCGAAGAGATACGCCCATACAGGCCGCGTAAACCGGACAGCAGGTCTCAGAAGGAGACTATATAAGGCGTAGGTGATAAGGACAGCGCCGACGGCCCACTGAATCAATTGCGTCTCGGTATGCTTCAGAAACCACACCCCTGCTGGAGCGCCCGGTAGAGAGCCCAGACATAGTGGGTATATCTTTTTCCAATCCCAGTGTTGTCTTAGTTGCACCAGAAGGAATACGGTGAGCGCCACTCCAAAGATTGCAACTACCGGAATGGCTGTCTTCACTTCCAAAAAGAGCGCTAAGAGCGGCAGGGACAAAAGGACCGAACCAAACCCTGAAAGTCCCTGAACGAATCCGGCGCAGAAGGCGACAATACCGAGGAGGAGATAAATTTCCATAATTATGAAATCAAGAATTATCTATATTATATTGTAAAAAACATCCCTCTTTGAGGACCTTCATCGAAGAGTGCAGCAAATATATCTGCTGAGTCATCTGAATGCAAGCAATCTTCAGTCAGTCCTTGCTTATCATCAACTGCTGATCATGAAAAGCTACCGGTGCAGTCACCTCTATTTTTTTTCGAGGAGAATTATTTCTCAATTTTCCCGGCGTTTACCATTTTGCCGACAATAATCAAAACCATAGAACTCTGGTTTGGAATGTGGTAAAAATCCTGCAGCAGGTGACTTTGTTCTTTAATCTTCGCGGGAGCCCGAAGATCTCGAAAGCGCAGTCGATAAATTCTGCGGGAGTTTTATTTCGGAGGATAAGAAATCTTTTTATTTACACAAAATCATGGAGGAAAAAAATGAACTCCTCTGCAGACCATGGCCGAAAGGCTGTCCTCATTGACGGATGCCGAATCCCTTTCTTCCGTGCGGGGACAGGTTACAGAGACCTTATGTCCTACGACCTGGGAAGACTCGCTATCGCGGCCCTTGTTAAAAGAACGCAGGTCGAACCAGAAAAAATCAATCGCATCATTATGGGAGCGGTCATTTCCAATCTTGCAACGACCAACGTGGCACGTGAGGCCGCACTCAGCGCCGGCCTTCCCGCAAGCATTCCCGCATTTACCGTCACCATGGCCTGCATATCCGCCAATCTGGCGATAACAAGCGGCGTCGATCTGATTCAAACGGGCCAGGCGGATATAGTAATCGCCGGAGGAACGGAAAGTCTGTCGGATATTCCCATCTGTTACCGGAAGCCCGTGAGAAAGAAACTCATGGAGGTCCGGCAATACAAGGGACTCAAGGACTATCTGGAATTTCTAAAAGGCGTACGTCTCAAAGACCTGCTTCCGGAAATCCCCGCCATTGCCGAATTTTCCACGGGGCGAACGATGGGAGAAGATTGTGACCGTCTGGCTGCGCGTCTCCATATCAGCAGGGAAGAGCAGGATCGTTATGCCGTCCGTTCCCATTTGGCGGCTGCACGGGCAACGGACGAAGGTGCCTTGGCGGGCGAGATAGAAACAGTGCTGGTGCCCCCCGACTTTAAACCTGTAGATAAAGACAGTGGCTTCCGGGCTGACACTTCCTTAGAAAAAATGGGCAGCTTGAAGCCCGCCTTCGTAAAAAAATATGGTACTGTAACGGCCGGAAATGCCTCCTTTCTTACAGACGGGGCTGCGGCTTGCCTCCTCATGGCCGAGGAAGTCGCCGTATCGCTCGGCTATGCGCCCAAGGCCGCGATCCGTGCCTATGCCTACACGGCCCAGGATCCCTTTGAGGAACTTCTCTTAGGACCTGCCTATGCAACGCCTAAATGCCTCGCAACGGCAGGTCTTAAACTTCGGGATATGGACGTCTTTGAATTTCATGAGGCCTTCGCCGGACAGATCCTGGCGAACTTGAAATGTCTTGCATCCGATGAATTTGCCCGGGACAGGCTAGGCCGATCAGAAAAAGTTGGGGAAGTCCCTCTGGAGAAATTCAACACCCTTGGCGGTTCACTTTCCCTGGGACACCCCTTCGGCGCTACAGGAGCCAGACTCGTCACAACGGCGGCTAATCGACTTATGCGAGAAGACGGTACCTTCGCACTTGTCGCCTCCTGCGCCGCAGGAGCTACGGGTAACGCAATTATCCTGGAACGAAAGAAATAAAATATACGGAGACCGCAATATCCTACGCAGATATCGAGAAAGAAAACGGTGTGGCAGTCATCTGGATGGATCAGCCGTGAGGGGCAGTTAATAAAAATCTCGTGGATAAATTCAAGGCGATGCTTGACTGCCTCGAAGACGACAAACCTGTCAGAGCGATCGTGCTAATCAGCCGGAAGCCGGATAACTTTATTGTCGGTGCGGGTATCGCGTAACGCTTTGCTTCCCCCTTTTACAAAGGGGGGCGTTGAAAACCTTTGCTGAGAGATTAGAAAGAAAAGGAGTGTTTATGAAATCGCTCTATTTCACCGCGGATCACGAAATATTCAGGCGTATGGTGCGGCAATTCATTGAAAAGGAGGTCACCCCGCATGCAGAGGAATGGGAGAATAATCGGGCCATTCCCCGCGGCATCTGGAATAGGATGGGGGATCTGGGATTCTTCGGCATCAATTATCCTGAAAAGTATGGCGGAACTGGGGCGGACTTCTTTTACTCCATAGTCCTGCTCGAAGAACTGCCGCGCTCCATGATGGGGGGCTTCGCTGCCGCCGTAAGCGTTCATGCTTATATGGCGGCGGAATATATACACCGCTTCGGAAGCGAAGAGTTAAAACAGAATTATCTGCTCCCTGCCATCAAAGGGAAAAAGATCGGAGCCCTGGCCATCACGGAACCGAACACTGGCTCAGATGTGGCAGCCATCATGACCAAAGCCATCAGACAAGGTGACTATTACATTATCAACGGATCAAAGACCTTCATCACCAACGGTGTCTTTGGAGATTTCATTTTGGTGGCAACCAAGACGGATGCTGAAGCCGGCGCAGGAGGAATCAGCCTCATTCTCGTGGATCGCCATACACCGGGATTTTCCGCAAGACAACTCCACAAGATGGGCTGGCACTGTTCCGATACGGGGGAACTAACCTTCGAAGACGTCCGCGTACCAGTCACAAACCTGATAGGTGAAGAAAACAAGGCATTCTATTACATCATGGAATGCTTCCAACTAGAGCGCTTGGTCGGCGCCATCAGCTCCGTCAGCGGCGCCTTTCTCGGCCTGGAATCGACCCTCGCATATATCAAAGAGAGGCAGGCCTTCAACCGCCCCCTGGCGAAGTTTCAAGCGATACGGCACGCACTGGCTGACCTGCAGACGGAGTTGGAAGCGGCCCGGCAGCTCACTTATTACACGGCATGGCTTCACAGTCAGGGCGAGACTGCTGTCCATTTCTCTTCCATGGCCAAATTGCTCACAAGTGAGCTTGCCAAAAAAACTGCCGACGTATGTCTCCAGTTCTATGGCGGCTATGGCTATATGGAGGAATACCCGATCTCCAGGATGTACCGCGATGCTAGGGTAGGAACGATCGTGGGCGGCACCTCCGAGATCATGAGGGAGATCATAGCCCGCATCATGATCGATCAGGTTGGTTATCAGCCTGTTTCAGAAAGAATGGAAAAAGAGCAGGAAACAAATACGAAGGAAGCTGTACCCGCATCGGCAAAAGAAAAAAGAGTCGTTCCCTTGCCGAAGACAGCGGCAGAAATCCTTCAAACCCTGCCTGAACGATTTATTCGCGAGAATGCTGGTGACTTGGAAACGGTATTTCATTTTGACATCTCCGGAACCGAAGGCGGGCAGTTCACGGTAAACATAGCGAAAGGCAAATGCAACGTTGAGCCCGGATTCAAGGGTGTGGCAAAGTGTACCGTGAGTCTTGCGGACAAAACCTACCATGATATCGAATTGGGCAGGATGAAACCGGAATGGGCGTTCATGACGGGAAAGATCCGAATGTCCGATATGGCGGAGATGATGCGATTCACAAAAATGTTTCAGAGACTACCGAAGGCGTGAGGAAACAAATCCTCAAATCCAGCGACAAAAGCCGCCATTGAGAGGGAAACGAAGCAATTTGTGTTTTCACAAAAAGATTGCCCCGCACTCTTCGGGTGCTCGCAATGACACATGGAAGAGACGTTGTAATTTTTATCGCTGGATTCGGGAAATCGTTTATTCAATAACTGGCGTCACTGCGAAAGATACGGAAATTCATGTGAGGTGAAATGTCATGGTGAAGGCAGGGAACGCATTCCAGCAGAACAGGTTTTGGGGAGAGACGACCGCCTTTCTCGCTCTTTTTTTCGACAACCTCGGTGTTCTTATCTTTGTGAGCTCTATCCTCATGTTCACGTTCAACTATCCCGCAGATATTATTCTGACGCGCATGATCCCCGGCACGGCTGTGGGGGTCTTCTTCGGTGACATCGTCTATTCTTACCTAGCCATACGCTTGCAAAGGAAAACGGGCCGCAGAGATATCACTGCCATGCCGCTTGGTCTCGATACGCCTTCCTCAATCGGTTTGGTTTATGCCGTACTCGGCCCTGCCTATATCGTCACACGTGACGCAGTACTAACCTGGCAGATCGGCATGGCTACCCTCTTTATGATTGGGGTCGTCAAGGTCATAACCTCCTTTTGCGGCGCCTGGGTACAGCGTGTCATACCCACGGCCGGGCTCCTGGGGTCCATAGCCGGGGTCGGGCTCATGCTCCTCGGTTTCTTGCCTCTTATCGAAATCTTCAACGAGGTAGTTGTCGGCGTGGTGGCTCTGGGAATTATATTTGCCATCCTCTTAGGCGGTATGAAGTTTCCCGGCCGCATCCCTGGTGTATTGATTGCCGTGCTTCTGGGCACCGCCATCCATTTCATTCTCGGATACACCGGATATATTCCGGAGTTCAGGAAACCATCTTTTGAGATGTCCCTCTGTCTCCCCGTTTTTTCTGTCGACTTCCTCAAGACTCTGCCGCAGAGCATACAGTATCTTCCTATCGCTATCCCCTTCGGGATTATGACAATCATCGGCGGCATCAATAATACAGAGAGCGCCCGACTCGCGGGCGACGACTACTGCATGAGAGATATCCTGTTGACCGAGGCATTCACTTCTCTGATCGCGTCTTTCTTCGGCGGTGTGGCTCAGACCACGCCATATATCGGACATCCGGCATACAAGAAGATGGGCGCTACCCACTGGTACACGCTCCTCACTGCTGTCGCTATCGGCATCGGTTCGGTAATCGGTCTCTTATCAATGATCGTGGGCATAATTCCCCGCGCCGTACTGGCCCCGATTTTCATCTTCATCGGTTTCGAGATCGTCCATCAAGCTTACAAAGAGGCGCCCGAGGCACATTCCCCGGCTGTGAGCCTGAGTTTCATGCCGGTCATTGCCAACCTCACGATAATTATTCTTGGCCAGTTTCTGGGCGCCATGGCCATCACACCCGGCAACCTCCCCATGCGTTTACAAATCATGTATCAAAGCCTTACGGTGCTCAGTAACGGCTTTATCCTCACGGCGCTCCTCTGGGGAAGCATGCTGGCCTTTCTGATCGACCGCAAGCCGCGGTTTGCCGCCCTTTGTACATTTGCCTGTGCCCTTTTTACCCTCTTTGGCGTCATCCATTCTGTGTTGCCCACAGGTGAGGTTTATCTGCCCTGGACAGTTGCATCACAGGGGCATTACACGATAGCCTTTGCCTACATTCTCCTCTCCGGTATCCTCTTGACCTTCACCAGAAAAACGAACCGATAAGGACCTCTTCTTCGACCTCTTTTAACAACAATCTCATAAGGTATATATTATTGAGTTTCTTAAGATGTCGGCAAAAAACTAACAAATGTGAACATCCGATTTTGTGCAATAATTATCATCATATATAAACCTTACAACACTTCATCGGTACCCTCATATTTTCCCAGCAAACAAGCTTTTGTGCCCGGCATCACATTTTTTTATTCGATCCTGTGGTAGATTGCATTCAAATTGTCATTCGCAAGAATCTCACATGAAAAAAATTTCACGCACCATGTCGTCCTCGTAGAAAGGCTTTTTATGTCGGGCTATCGAAAATTGAAAATATACTGTCAAAGAGCCCTCACGCCAGTTACCATCATGTTCATCCCCCACGATAATCCCCGGAGGTCATTGAATTTGAATGTCCCAGCTATCGGTGTTTTTTTATCGGTCATTTGCAGTCTCGTGGGCACCGTTTGCCTCATATCCATGATTCCCGATGCCATAAGATACCAAGGCATGGAAAAGCAGCTCCTTGATTATTCAAGAAAGGTGTATGATTTTAAAGCCACGCTATTGTCTTTGAAAAAGGCAGAGAATGAACTGCATCAGTTACTAGCTCTCGGTTCCAAAGAAAAGATCCTTGAAAAAGTTGACACATCGGACGTCGGGTCGTTTGACATCAATCAAGTTCAGGAGCAGATCGAAACCTCCATTAATGCCGTCAGCGCTATCAAGGATTATCTGAGGTCCCAGAAGAATCTCTATCTCGCCACCCCCAAGGGCTTTCCCGTTCAGGGATCAATCTCTTCTCCTTATGGCAGCAGGGTCAATCCGATTTCGCAACGTTCTGAATTTCACCGCGGCGTTGATATTTCCGCTGACGCGGGCACCCCCGTCACGGCGACAGCGGACGGGGTTGTGGTCTTTTCCGGTTATAACACAGGCGGAGGCAATGTTGTTGTGATTGCCCATGGCCATCACTTTTCAACTTATTATGCGCACAACAGAAAGAATGCGGCACAAGTGGGCCAGAAGGTTAGGCGGGGAGAGGTCATCGGGTATGTCGGTTCGACAGGTTCTGCTACAGGAAACCACGTTCATTATGAAATCTGGCACAATGGCAAAAGTGAAAATCCAATCTACTATAAAAAGGGGAGGCCATGATGTTTACCAACAGAAAGTCAGATAGACTTGAGCTCGTGATGGGGGAAAGTTCGAAGATTACAGGATATGTCGAATCTGCAGGAACAATCCTCATCGAAGGCACTATTATAGGGAACCTGCATGGCAATAAAGTCATCCTTGGCGAAAAGTCATACGTCAAGGGTGACATCTCGGCTAACATTATCTCCATAGCCGGTAGGGTCGACGGTCAGTTGAAGGGAGGAGAAAGCATCGAAGTTAAGGCAACGGGGCATATCTCCGGAGATATTGTGACAAAAACCCTCTCCATGATGAAGGGCGCAATATTTAACGGCGTGTCTAATATGGATGATGCAGGTCGAGGTCAAAGTGAAGAGACCGATAAAAAGGTTATCGAGTTTGCGGCAAAGTAACGATGACCGTTCTATACAAAGAAGAGATTTGCCATTCCCCTTCTTTTCATGCGGCAAATTGACAAGGACAATCTCATTTAATCTTTCCTGCCGGGTTCTGACTTTTTCCAGTAAAACATTACAACTCCATCTCAAAGTGTGGTAGAATTTTCCATGGATGCTGTTCGATACGGACGGGATTACTGTGACCATTTTGAGGCCTGTCTGAAAAACCATCCGGCACAATGTAATGGTGTAGAGCTGTGATTATTGCAGAATTAGCGGGTTTTATTTTTGCAGGAGCTATCATTGCGGGATTTATCGGATCCATCACCGGACTGGGCGGTGGCGTGGTTCTTGTGCCCTTCCTTGCCCTTGGACTGGGTGTTGATATGCACTATGCAATCGGCGCGTCACTGGTCTCCGTGATTGCCACTTCGTCGGGAGCAGCCGTTGCCTATATCCGTGAAGGCTATGCGAACATCCGTGCAGGGATGTTTCTGGAAGTGGCAACCGTGTTGGGGGCAACGTTCGGAGCTTTTCTAACTACCCGGGTGACAACAGGAATGATCGCCATTGTCTTTGGAATCGCATTGTTGTTCTCTCTCATACCATTCCGATCCAGCGACGAAAAAAAAGAGGACTCGATAGATCCTTTAGCCGCACGGTTGAGGTTTGACACGAGTTATCCCGCAACATCTGGTCTGCGGGAATATCACGTACATCGCGTGCCCCTTGGCTTCTTCATCATGGCCATTGCCGGGTCGCTCTCCGGATTACTGGGAATCGGGTCAGGAGCGACGAAAGTGCTCGCTATGGACCGCGCCATGGGGTTCCCGTTTAAGGTATCGACTACGACCAGCAATTTTATGATCGGCGTTACTGCCGCGGCCAGTGCCGGTATTTACTTGAGTCAGGGTTATATTGATCCGGGTCTGACCATGCCGACGATGTTAGGCACCCTCGTCGGAGCGCTGCTTGGGACGCGGGTATTGATTGGTGCGGAAACATGGATATTGCGATGGGTCTTCAGCCTCGCGATCCTAGCCCTCGGGATGGAGATGATCTTTAACGGATTAACAGGAAGACTGTAACATGCAACTGGCAGAGAAATACTGGACGGATGAGCGCATTGAGCGGGTAATCAGCCTGCTGCTTCGCATCGGGGTCGTCAGCGCGGCGGCGATTGTCCTGATAGGTGGCATGCTGTACCTATTCCAGCATGGCATGACCATTCCTCATTATGAGGTCTTTCAGGGCGAACCTATCCGTTTGTGCACAGTGAGCGGTATTATTGCGACTGCGCTCACCTTTGAAAGTTCCGGCATCATTCAACTGGGGCTGCTGTTGCTCATCCTGACACCGATTGTCCGGGTCGTCTTTTCTGTGATAGCCTTCGGCATTCAACGTGACCACCTCTACGTGAGCGTGACCCTCATCGTCCTTGTCGTGCTTCTTTATGACCTGCTTCTAGGATGAACATCCCGCAGCTCAAAAAATCCCTGAACAAATTAAATGAGCAGGGTCCGTCTAGGGAGGCGGGCCTAAGAAATGACTCTATTAATGGACCGATGAGACCTGACAATCCTCAGGGCGAGACTCGAAACTGAAGGGATCGTCCAAAGGATCGTTCAATGGTGACATTCTTGAACCATGGAGCGAAAATAAAAAAGGGGCCCGGTATGGGCCCCAAGTTAAAAGACAAGAGTACATATTCTGTTTCCGGCATTGCACCTTTAAGCAGGAGTAATGTTTCCTATTTCACTACCGGAATCCGCATCGCGTAGAAGGATCTCCAGACAAAGGTTACAGCAATGAGGAAGAATACAATGCCTACGATTCCGGCGCTTCCCCTCATACCTGGGGCGATGGCAATTTCCATTGCCAACAACCCGAAGAGTGTCGTGAATTTAATGATCGGGTTCAAGGCGACTGAAGAGGTATCCTTGAAGGGATCGCCGACGGTATCACCAATAACCGCTGCCTGATGCAAGGGCGTTCCCTTTTCTTTCAGATCGACTTCAACCACCTTTTTAGCATTGTCCCAGCATCCACCGGCGTTAGCCATGAAAATCGCTTGAAAGAGGCCGAATACCGCAATCGAGATCAAGTAGCTGATAAAGAAGGAAGCGGCCTCGGGACCGGAAACGGGCGCGGAAAAAAATGCGAAGGCCAGGGCAAAACAGAATATAGCGATGAAGATATTGAACATACCCTTCTGTGCATACTGTGTGCAGATCTTCACGACCTCCTTTGAGTTGTCGATGGAGGCGCTCAGACTGGCTTCGTCGTCAAGATTGATGTTCTTCTTGATATACTGGACGGCTCTATAAGCGCCCGTGGTGACAGCCTGCATAGATGCACCTGTGAACCAGTAAATAACCGCTCCACCGCAGAGGAACCCAAGCAGCGTGTAAGGATTAAGCAGGTTCAAGATCATTTCCGGCTGGATTCCGAGGGCCTTGCGGAGCAGAAGGATCAAGGAGAAAATCATGGTCGTGGCCCCCACGACTGCCGTACCAATGAGAACCGGTTTGGCGGTAGCTTTGAAGGTGTTTCCGCAACTGTCATTTTCTTCCAAGTAGTGCTTGGCCACGTCCATACGGGGTTTGAATCCGAATTTGGTTTCAATTTCTTTTTCAATATTCGGGATAGTCTCGATCAAAGATAGCTCATAGATAGACTGTGCATTATCCGTAACCGGACCGTAGCTGTCAACTGCGATCGTGACGGGTCCCATACCGAGGAAACCAAAGGCCACAAGACCGAACGCGAAGACCGACGAATATTCCATAAAGTTGGAAAGGCCGAATGTGCTTGTATAGTAAGCGCAGAACATCAGTGCGGCTATGGAAATGCCGAGCCAGAAGGCGCTGAAGTTACCGGCGACAAAGCCGGAAAGAATATCGAGAGAGGGTCCACCCTCTCGCGCTGCCGTGACCACTTCGGCGCAGTGAGTAGATTTCGAGCTCGTGAACACTTTAACAAGCTCCGGTATCAGCGCCGCCGCGAGCGTACCGCAGCTGATAATAATCGAAAGCTTGAACCACACGTTATCCGCGAGATGACCAAGCTGCCATTTACTGACAGCGAAGGTCACAATGATCGAAATAATCGATGTAATCCAGACAAGCGATGTTAGAGAGGCCTCGAAGTTCACTTTCTCCTTATCTCCCATGACCGCCGTCGAGACGACGCCATTGATAAAGTAGGCTACTATGGAGGTGATGATCATCAAGATGCGCATAACAAAGATCCAGACAAGCAGTTCTGCCTGATACTGGGAAAAGGCGGCGAGGACTATGAAGCTGATCAGGGCGACTCCGGTTACACCGTAGGTTTCGAAACCATCGGCCGTAGGTCCGACACTATCACCCGCATTGTCTCCGGTACAGTCGGCGATGACACCAGGGTTTCTCGGATCATCCTCTTTGATGGTGAAGACAATTTTCATGAGGTCCGAACCGATGTCGGCGATCTTAGTGAAGATACCACCGCAGATACGCAGCGCACTCGCGCCCAGCGACTCGCCAATAGCAAATCCGATGAAAGATGCGCCGGCCACGTCGCGGGGCATGAAGACCAAAATCACCAGCATCATGATGAGTTCCACGCAAACCAAAAGAACTCCGATGCTCATGCCAGCCTTGAGTGGAATATTAAGCAGTTTGATCGGCTTGCCTTCCAAAGATGCGAAAGCCATCCGGCTATTGGCAAGAGTATTCATACGGATACCGAACCAGGCGACCCCGTACGAACCTAATATACCCACAATGGACCAGGCGAGAATTATAAGCACGCCGTTCATACCCATGTGTTGAAGAGCACCGAAATAGTAAACGATACATGCACCGATGAACACTTCCAGAACGATCAGCAGCTTGCCCTGCTGAAGAAGATAGGTCTTGCAGGTCTGGAAAATGATCTCCGAGATATCCAGCATGGATTTGTGGGCCGGAAGAGCCTTGACCTTGGTATATTGATAAAGGCCGAAACCCATCCCGGCAAAGCAGATCAGAAATCCGATCATCAAAAGGTTGTTTTGGGACGCACTTAATACAGGAATGTTCAACTCCGCTTCGCTTGCAAGAAGAGGGGTGGCAAAAAGAATCAAAAGAACAGCTAAAACGCTTGCTTGGAAAAACTTTTTTTTAGTAAACATCACTTCTTGTCTCCTTCTTTCTTTAGATATGTTATTTCTTGCGCAATAATCCTGTGACAAAACCTTGCGCGAGTTAACACAGCCCCTATCGTTTGTCAATACTTTTATAATTTTCTTCTAAGATCACGATAATATGGGAGAAACGCAATCAATATGTGTCCTCACTTGTTATGTCAATTATTTACCTTTGGGACTCTTGCCACCATCCGTCAGCTGCTTAATAAACTTATTGAAATCGATGCCGAAGGATTTGGCCATAGACTTCTTATCCGCCATGGTCATACGACCATCTCTGTGTTCGCCATTTAAAATCCTTTCCATATAGAGCATTTGCTTGAAAAAATTGAAGCTTTCGGCGGCAAACCATGGAGAATCTTGAATTCTTAAGGAAAAATGTTATTCAGCATTCGTTCGCTACCGAATTCAGTTCTTTGCCCACGATTTTCAGATGTTTCATTATTGCCTCAAAGGACTTGTCAATTTTCTGATTATTTTTCCCCATCGCATCAACTTTGCATGAGATTAATCGGGTAATGGCAAACTTAAATTCTTCATAATCAAGGCGGCACATCTCGTTCATTTTTTTCTTGTCCATTAATTCTTTAAAATCGATGACATTTGTACGTTTGCCTGCGGCATTTTTTTCATTTAATGATTAATCCTCAATTAATTAAGATTAGCAGAAAGGCAAAATTAAGAGATGAAAATCAAATGACCATGGCAAGTCATCAGAAACCTTTTTCATGGCAAGGGAAGTTCTTATGAAATCATCATGGAATAATTTGTTGCTATGGTAGGAAAAGCTTTGTTTCTTACGAAATCATGGAGTCGGATGCAGGTGTGTATCTGCATGTCAAGCTTCCGATGAGCCCATGATAAGCTTTATGTTTTTATTTCAATCTTGATAAGGGGAGCCACTCGTCGACAACTTTTTCGACAACATTGTATGGATTCAGCTTGTGGTCCATGATCTCTTCCACCATCTTCTCTATCCTTCGATTGTCAGCGAGGCGCTCACGGATGATGCGAAAGAGTTCATGGTGAATCATCTGAAGTGTCTCCTCGTGTACGCGATTGCGACGCTTCTCCAAGAGTTTGCCGCTCTGTTCCAAATATACACGATGCGCCGTAATAGCTTCCAGAAGTTCCTCCTCGCCCTTCCCTTCCACAGCTACAGTCGGAAGCACCGGCGGTACCCATGAGCGGGCCTTCACACTTGCATCCTGGTCCACACGAAACTGCACCTCGGAAAAAAGCTGATCAGCTCCAGGCTGATCGTATTTGTTGATCACGTAAATATCTGCAATTTCCATAATGCCAGCTTTCATGCTCTGGATCACGTCACCCAGACCGGGAACCAGGACAACGCACGTGGTATCTGCTACACGCATGACATCCACCTCGTCCTGACCTACGCCCACTGTCTCAATTATGACAAAGTCCTTCCCCGCTGCATCCAGAACTTTGACGGCACCGCGGGTAAACTGGGCCAGCCCACCCAGATAGCCCCGGGTTGCCATACTGCGCATAAAAACACCCCGGTCCTCACTGTGACGGGTCATCCGGATCCGGTCCCCAAGCAGGGCACCTCCCGTGAATGGGCTCGAAGGGTCGACTGCCACAATTCCTACGGTAAGTTCTTTGTTGCGCAATTGCCAGGTTATGCCGTCAGTAAGGGTGCTCTTCCCCGTCCCGGGAGAGCCTGTAATTCCCAGTACGTAGGCATTTCCTGTGTGGGGATAAATTTTCTCCATACAGGAACGCGCCCGTTCATCTTCGTTCTCAAGCCAGGTGATTACGCGGGCCATGGCGAGAGGCGAGCCCTGGAGGATTTCTGCTACATAATCAATATCCATATTCTATCTGTTCGATCCTGTAGATTGATGCATCTTTAAACCACAAGGGCATCTCAACGAGTGGTCTGATTCTATTTTAATAGTACAGGGGAGACAATATGAAGTCTCCCCTGTACTTTGTGGATCTTTTCGGTAACAAACGGACTTGGCCAATACTCGTTGTTACTTCGCCTTGACGTTTGCCTTTATGAAACTGACGATCGCATCCGTTGAGGTTCCCGGCCCAAAGATTTCAGCTATTCCTGACTTCTTCAGAGTTGGAATATCCTCTAAGGGAATGATACCACCCCCGACAACCAAAACGTTGCCAAGTTTTTTTGCCTTAAGCAGTTCGACCACCTTGGGAAAGAAATAGTTATGGACACCCGAAAGACTGCTCAGACCGACAACATCAGCATCCTCCTGCAGCGCTGCCTCGACAATCATTTCCGGTGTCTGCCTTAATCCGGTGTAGACGACTTCCATACCGGCCTCAGCAAAGATACGGGACAGGAGTTTGGCCCCACGATCATGGCCATCCAGCCCGGGTTTTGCAACGATAATTTTTATCTTTTTTTCTGCCATTGTAAGTCACCTCCACGCATCATGAAATAAATTCCTTGGGTCGATACTGCCCGAAAATTTCACGCCACACGTCACAAATTTCGCCGACGGTAGCCCCGGCCTTTGCTGCCTTAATAACGGTTGGCATCACATTCGTATCCGTCTTGGAAACCTCACGAAGCTCGTTCAGGGCTTTCTGCCAGGCGGCTTTGTCGCGCTTGGCTCGCCATTGCTTCAGTTCCGTTGCTTTTTCCTCGCCCACCTTCATATCTACTCTGAGGAGGTCAGTTACAGGGGGCTCCTCCATGGTATACTTATTTACCCCTACGTATGCCCGTTCTTTGGAGTCAATCTCCTTCTGGAACCGGTATGCGCTGTTCTGAATTTCCTTCTGAATGTATCCCTGCTCGATAGCGCTCAGGGTTCCGCCTATGGTGTCTATCTTCTTGATGTAATCATCAATCTCCGCTTCTATCTTATCAGTCAGGTACTCGACATAATAAGACCCGGCAAGCGGATCAACGGTAACGCAGGCACCGCTTTCCTCGGCCACGATCTGCTGGGTACGGAGCGCGACGGTCACTGCACCCTGGGTGGGGAGACACAGGGCCTCATCATACGAATTGGTGTGAAGAGACTGGCATCCGCCCAATACGGCGGCGAAAGTCTGCAGGCCGACCCTGACTATGTTATTGAGAGGCTGCTGCGCTGTAAGGGTAACGCCGCCCGTCTGCACATGGTACCGTAGCATCATGGAGCGGGGATCCTTTGCTTTAAATCTATTCTTCATGATCTTGGCCCAGACGCGTCTTCCTGCCCTGAATTTGGCGACTTCTTCCAGAACATCGGTAAAGGAGTTAAAGAAGAAGGAGAGGCGGGGTGCAAAATCGTCGACCGCTATGCCTCTTGCCGCACAGGCTTCAGCGTACGCGATTCCATCGGCAATAGTGAAGGCCATTTCCTGAGCGGCAGTGGAGCCTGATTCACGGATATGGTAACCGCTGATGCTTATGCTGTTCCAGCGGGGAACGTGCTTCTGGCAGAACTGGATCAGATCAACGGTGAGACGCATGGTCGGCTTTGGGGGATAGATATACTGACCACGGCAGATGATTTCCTTCAACACGTCGTTTTGTATTGTTCCACCAAGTTTGTCATATGCCACGCCCTGTTCTTCCGCAACGGACACATACATGGCAAGCAGTACGGTGGCTGCGGCATTGACCGTCATGGACGTCGTGACCTTATCCAGGGGAATCTTGTCGAAGAGAATACGCATATCGCCGATGTGGTCTATGGCCGCACCGACCTTTCCCACCTCTCCCATGGACAGGGGATGATCACTGTCATAACCCGCCTGCGTGGGAAGATGGAAGGCCACGCTCAACCCGGTCTGTCCCTGACCCAAGAGGTAACGGTAGCGGGCATTCGTTTCCTTGGCGCTGCCGAAACCGGCGTACTGGCGCATGGTCCAGAACCTGCCCCGATACATATTCGGCTGAACTCCCCGTGTATACGGATATTCACCGGGAAAACCGAGGTCTTGATCGTAATCCAGTCCCGCAACTTCCGCCGGGGTGTAGACGCATTCGACAGGAATACCGGACCAGGTGCTTAAAGCCTTCTTTTCAGGGGCTTTGCTCAAGGTCTTCGCCAGGGTCCCTTCCGACCACTTCTTTTTCCCGGCTTTGATCTTTTCCAAATCCTTCTCGTTAAACATAGTTTACCTCCTGAAGATGATATCAATAGGAAATCCTTGAATAAAAACCCATCCGCTAGATGTTAATACGTAAAGTGTTTATAAATTGCTGTCATTTTGGCACTTTTTGCCGTAATTCAAGGGTTTCAATATTGGTGGGCAAATAGGTTTTTCGCGTGCTTACCTATCATTGAAAATGGTTTCTGTCAACCATTTTCTGACAGAAAGTTGCAGATTTATCTTTGTGGATAGGGTAGACAAGCAACATCGTAAAAAGTCCCTTTGGCAACGCCGGCAACTTTTTACGATGTCATCAATTGCGGAGCGGATGAGGACTGATCAGTCCTCATAGTCTTCGGTGAAAACACGCACCTTCCTCTCAGCGGTGACGAGAGGCTCAATCATTTCCTCTACCGACAAACGCTGTCTCGCATTTTGCCATAGTTTCCAGGCGTCCATTGTGGTCCACGTACTGATGACCAGAAAGAGTGAGGGATCATCTGCTGCCCGGAGCGTCTCGCCGGTGATGTAGCCGAGCTGCCGCAACGCTGCCATTCTCAATTCACGCAACAGATCGCGAAGTTGTTTTTCTTTACCGGGTTGGCATTTTCTTTCAATCATTACTCTTATCATGTTGCACCTCCTGTTTGATGTAATTCCACTTTTGAGGGTTAATTCAAAGTTAAATGCCTCCAAAGACTTCCCCCACATCTTATATAAAATGATCAGATAATTTAATGGATTAGTCAAGACAAATATGGATAGAACGTCTTCAGAAAGATGTATGAAAAGTTAAGATGAACTGTGAAGTTCAAGACGGCGTGATGGGGTTTACGGAATGTGCTTTTGACCATGAAGTATGACTTTGAACAAGAATGATAGAAAAGATTGAAATTCTGTTTCTTTTTTTAGATTTTTTAATTCCATTAACTTTTTATTTTGATATATACGTTCTCAGTTTGCAATGCTTTGTCCACATTCTTCATCTGCCGCGATATCTTCTGTTTATCCAGAGCTTCCCGGCAACGACAACACCTATGGTGAAGAATGACTCGAGGCAGCACTTCAGAATGTTCGAGGGATTCAGCCATTCAATGACAAAGAGATCAGTTACCATCATCTCACCTCCCACCTGCCCAAGAACCGCAGCGCCCGCGTAAATAATTATCGGAAATTTATCCACGAGCACGACGAGCAGGCTGCTCGCGAAAATTACGATAGGGATACTGAGACCAAGACCGAATATTAGGAGGAAAAAATCTCCTTTGGAAGTGGCGGCAACAGCCAGAACATTGTCAATCGACATAGTGATATCGGCAACAATTATGATCCAGATAGCGTGCCACAGAGTCTTTGCTTCCTTCTGGAATTTGTCTTCCGGAACCCCTTCGATGAGAAGTTTTATGGCAATCCAGATGACGACGACGACGCCGATAAGCTTGACATATTCAACCTGCAAGAGCCTAGCGGCAAAAAAAGTCAGAGCCACTCGGAGAACGACCGCCGCTCCTACCCCGAAGGCAATACCGTTCATTTGTTGCTTTTGGGGCAGTGACCTCACGGCCATAGCTATAACAAAGGCATTGTCACCTGAAAGAACAAGATTCACAATGATGATACTGAGAAACCCGATAATAGAATCCCAGGCAAGATGAACCTGTCCCAGTATTCCTAACTCCATACTATGCCCTTCAAGACGTCATCTATTTCAAGTTGTCATGGTTTAGCATAGGCGATGAGCGGAATGCCAGAAGTGAAATTTTTTGTTTGTCTGTACGGATGTAAAAAGGCGCCCCGGATAAACCAAGGCGCCTTAATTTATTATATTTCCCGAAATCTAAACGCGGAAACCAACAGACATTTTTCCCGGCCGACTTCGCCATGGTAATGATCAAACATGTATTGGCACAAAAACGGCCTCGCAGATAAACGGAACAGAGCACGTGCCAGTCGAATCCTTCAACCAGCCGCCGACCCTAAGCCATTTATCTTGCCCCACCAATCCCACCTATGACTTCTTGACCAGGGGGCTGCCAACAGGCCACACATTTCTTCCGTACAATTGCAGAAAGATCACATGGCCCATCATGTACAATGCGAGCAGGGCGCAGATAACCAGATCGACAGCGGTGATGAACAGCACCTCCTTCATGCCGGCCAGAAATACCAGATCAAGGCCGATAAATCCGAGCAGCAGTGTCAGGAATGTCAAAAACATTGCCATGTGAATTGCGAACGAACCGATAAAAAAGACCGCTGTTATAACGGTAAAAACGAACAGAAAACATCCGACATCCGTCCCTGTAATCTTAAGAGGAGCTCCGATCGACGTGCCGGGTACGCCCTGCAAATCCATGATCAGAAGGATACATGAGAAGGCGATCCAGAATGCGCCATATGTTGCAAAGGCACTATACCCGAAGTTATTTCCTGTCTTGAACTCCTGGAGCCCTGCGATCAACTGGGTAGTGCCACCAAAAAATAAAGCGCAGCAAAAGATAACCCCGCTTCCACACAAGCCAAGGTTATGTAGCTGGAGCAATAACGTGGTTACACCGAAACCTGCCAAACCAACAACAGCCGGATTTGCCATAATGAACCTCCTTTTTTATTTATAGTAATAATTAATAAAATAACTCTTTCTTTCACCGTTTGTCACAAAACAACTTAGTTATCCCTGTTTTCACTTCCCTCCTTTCAGCAATTAAAAAGTAAATAATAAAGCGTTAAATAATAATGATCCCCTATCTCAGTCATCGCGAACGACATCATATTTTTTTCGGTTTACAATATCGTTTTGTAATGACTCCTTTCATCGTTTACAAATAATGCCATATTTTTTAATGTTCTCTCTCACCCTCCTTTCCTTGAGAATTCTAAAAAAATAAATTATTCCTTGACAACTCTCTTTAAGAAATAGCCTTCCGCGTCAATTACATCACAGAGCAAATGCAAGTCTTCTTCTGTCCGTTCTGCCACCCCCGGCATTTCGGGGGTAATGATCAATTCGAATTCAAGCATATCCTGAATCTGCTGCGGCGTGAATCCCGTCCTGAATTCCAGAAGCTTCATTTTTCTGGCCTTCTCATCGAAGCAGAACAGGGTCCGCTGCATGATAACGCTGTATGGGTCGGAACCTATAACGCTCGCTGTTCGGTACAGTCGGGATACGTCGATCACAATTTACTTACTGTCCATTCCCGTAGAGACCAAATATTGTTAACAAATAACCTGTAGATATTTATGCTGATTTTTTTCTTTTTGAGTTGTGATTGCAGCATCATCATAAAAAAAGTTCGGAACTTGATTAGATCGTGCATTAGAGATATTGGCAACTGATATTGTCAATAATGGTGGATTGCATTAAAAGCGTGATATTTTACCATTTCAAAAGACCGATGTCAACTATTTTCTGACATTAGTCTTAAATTTCTCTGGTATGCCCGATGATGATGTGAGGCATACGCTGCATAGCACGCGGCAGGTCTGCAAAGGAATGGATACGAAACAGTATAACTATTTCTCGCCTGTCCTTACGGCGTAAACTTTCACAAAGCCACTAATTTTATCATTGTAATATGCGTAAAAACCTATTAAGTAAAAAAGGTAAACGTGTTAGAGAGGTTTTATTCAACCGATGGATGATGAAAATGAAATTTTGGAAAATATGAAAGCCATCCTGCACGAAAAGGCCAGAGAACTTTATCCGGAAACGGTATTTGATTATGGAACGAATCCTGAAAATTATGGCGTCATAAACAGTCCTGACGGCTATGCGGAAAAGTCGGATGAACACGGTAGGAACGTACAGATGTTTCTTCGCGTGCGACACGGGAAAATCGAGGAATCAAGATTCACTGCCGAAGGGTGCATATTTACCGTTGCTGCCTGCAATGCAGCGGCGGAGATGTCCCGGGGAAGGACAATTCGTGAATGTCTCAAGATCAACAGGAGCTCGATTTCGGAGCATCTGGGAGGTCTGCCTTACGATCACAGCCATTGTGCCCTCTTGGCCGCCCTTCTTTTCCAAAAGGCATTGAGAAGCTATATGGAAAAAAACAAAAAAGGATAATTGTACAATCAAAATAATTTTATGCAAATTTGCGCTGTGTCTGAACTTTGCAAGACGATGATTTCTCTATTTGATTAAGAGATGTCATGCCACCCTGGCTACCCCGCTATACGAAACGGCACTGCCGAGTTCCATTGTGTATGGACGCCACGCATGATATATAATCAAAAAATGAATGGAGTGATAATCTTTGGATAAAGCGACAATTCCCGATCATTTATATGATATTGTGATCGTTGGCGGAGGACCAGCAGGTTTGACAGCAGGCATCTATACAACGAGGGCCAGCCTCAGGACACTGCTGATAGAAGGCGCCTCTTCCGTAAGCCAGATTGTCGTTACGGATATAATCGAGAACTATCCGGGCATGCCCGAAGGTATCGGCGGATTTGAACTTATTGGGCGATTTAAGAAACAGGCTCTCCAATTCGGGCTGGAGATATCATCAGAGGACGTCATTCGCATTGCTAAGACCCACTGGGGAAATACGGAAGTGTGGAGGGTAACATCAGCAGGGAGAGACTATGAGGCGCTTGCCGTTATTGTTGCAACGGGGGCGTACTGGCGAAAACTGGGAGTCCGAGGGGAAGATGCCCTTATAGGCAAGGGGGTCTCGTACTGTGCAACTTGCGACGGTCCGATTTACAAGAACAGGGATGTTGTGGTCGTAGGAGGGGGAGATGCTGCTGTTAAGGAAGCTATCTTTCTCACCAAATTCGCCAGGAAGGTCACTATTGTTCATCGTCGCAAGAGACTGCGGGCGGTAAAGGTCCTTGAGAAGAGGGCCCTTGCCAACAGCAAAATTGAATTCGCCTGGAATTCAGTGGTTGAGGAAATAACAGGAAGAAATGTTGTCGAAAAAGTGAAGATCAAAGACGTTGATTCACCAGATATCAGAAGAGAGATACCCGCCCAGGGGGTGTTTATATTTGTCGGTCTGACTCCAAAGACAGATATCGTTCGCGGCATCGTGGATGTCGACGATGGCGGATATATTATTGTGGACGCAGATATGCAGACTTCGGTAAAAGGTATATTTGCCGGAGGTGACTGTACAAGAAAAGGTCTTCGCCAGATAATTACAGCATGCGGAGATGGGGCTACAGCGGCAGCTTCAGCTCAGCACTATGTAGAGGAGTTGAAAGGTGAATCTTATTAACTGGCAGCATCTTCCCGAGCACATGAGTCCGATTATTTTTGAGATCGGTTCCTTTCAGATTCGCTATTACAGCCTCATGTATATAATCGCTTTTCTGTTGACGTACATCCTTGTCTCTTACCGGATAAAAGATGAGAATTATACATATTCAGCAGAAACAATTCAGGACTTCTTCATCTGGGCCATCACGGGGCTCATAGTCGGCGCAAGGCTCGGTTATGTCCTTTTTTACAATTTCGCCCATTATATGAAAAATCCCCTGGAAATTATCCTCCCTTTTGATTTGGCTCACGGTATGCAGTACGTCGGGATCAGCGGCATGTCCTACCACGGGGGTGCCGTCGGCGTTCTCATAGCGTCGATTATTTTTTGCCGTAAACATAAGATAGACTTCTGGCAGTTTGCTGACCTATTCTGCCCTGCCATTCCTCTCGGATATACCTTTGGCAGAATCGGTAATTTCATCAATGGCGAGCTTTATGGCAGGATTACCACTATGTCGTGGGGCATGTATTTTCCGCTGGATTTAACCCACCAACTACGTCACCCTTCCCAGCTCTACGAGGCGCTTTTTGAGGGGGTCTTTCTCTTCATCGTCCTCTGGAGTGTCAGAAAGAAAAGTCCTTTTGACGGCTTCATCTTTGCCCTGTATATTTTCGGTTACGGGTTGGTTCGCTTTATCATCGAGTTTTTTCGCGAGCCGGATTCGCAACTGGGTCTCTTCGGGGGAATCCTGAGCATGGGACAGATGCTCTGCATCCTGATGATGCTTGCTGGCGTCTGTATCATTTCTTTTGGCTGGAAACGAAAGACGGGAGCACATTTAAGACCGGCGTAACAGGATAACTGTCGACGGAGCTCCAGCTTATGGCACATGAAATTACTTTGCACAGTCCCCTGAAATCGCAATTAAAATTATGGAAGAAATTATACCAAGCCAAGTATCGCCGCGAGGAAGGTCTTTTTCTCGCTGAAGGCTATAAAGTCGTCCAAGGATTGCTCAACAGTAAATGGAAAATCGGCGCAATTCTGGTGATGAAGAGAAAAAGCCCGTATTGGCATGCTTTTCTTTCCACCATTCCGCAAGGAATTGAAGTCTATGGACTATCGGAAAGGGAATGGGCTCAATTAAGTCAAGATAAAGAGCCGGAGGGTGTCATGGCTGTCGCAGCTATGCCTGTGCACTCTGACATCAAAACAGTGCTTGCGCACAGCTCGGGTCATATTCTCCTACTGTATCAGATAGGCAATCCCAATAATTTGGGCGCCGTGGTCAGAGCCGCACACTGGTTTGGTATAGAAACAATAATACTCAGCACCGGTTCCACAGATTTTACAAATCCCAAGGTTGTACGATCCGCCATGGGAACGCTTTTCCATTTGAGAATTATACAGGATATCAATTTTTCTGAAACCCTGCCGACAATTAAAGAACATTTTTTTCTCGTGGGCTCCCACGTAAGAAATGGTGTAGTGCCGCATGCGTGCAAGCAAAGAACGGCCTTCCTCTTGGGCAGCGAAAGTCACGGATTGCCCGAAGCCATGATCCGTTTGGCTGATGAGCTGTGGCATATCCCCGGTGCGGGAAGAGGAGATTCCCTCAGTCTGCCTCAGGCAGCAGCAATAATGATGTACGCATGCGACATGCAGAATAAATGATGCAAGGATCAGAGGTGGATAAGATGGCATCCTACATTCAAGTAGTGACAACGACAGAAAAGAAAGAAGACGCAGAGCAAATTGCCGCGTGCCTGGTTGAGAAGAGACTCGCAGCCTGTGTGCAGATAACGGGGCCGGTAACCAGTCACTACCGATGGAAGGGGAAAATCGAAAAAGCCCAAGAGTGGCAATGCTGGATAAAAAGTGAAGAGACTCTTTACAAAGAAATTGAAAAAGCCATCAAATCTGTTCATCCTTATGAAGTGCCCGAAATCATCGCTATGCCAATTCTCACAGGAAGCCGTGACTATCTGGAGTGGCTTGAAAGCGAAGTCACATGAACAATAACATTGAAACGGCTGGGCTGTGAAAAAGTCCTAAAAATCAGCGTGATGAATAAATGACCATCTTGCTTGCAGGTGACATCGGCGGAACAAATACCCGCCTCGGAATCTTCTCAAAAGAAAAAGGGTTACGTGCACCTCTGGCAGCGGTTGACTTTCGGAGCGGACAGTTTCCGGATTTCACAACCATCATGCGGGAATTTCTCAAAGGCGTTAATATTAGAGCGGATGCGGCATGCTTCGGTGTAGCTGGCCCGGTCATAAAAGGCGCCGCCAAGATTACCAACCTGCCGTGGATCATCGATGAAAAGAAACTCGGCAAGGATTTCAACCTGCCATTCGTGAGACTGCTGAATGATCTTGAAGCCATCGCCAATGCGGTGCCCCTCCTGGAGCCCTCGGATATCCATACTCTGAACGAAGGCAGACCCGTCTCCGGGGGAAGCAAAGCTGTCGTTGCTCCAGGCACAGGTCTCGGAGAGGCATTTCTGACATGGGACGGAACACAATACCGCGGTCACCCCTCAGAGGGAGGCCACGTAGATTTTGCCCCCAGCGATGATCTGGAGAGGGAACTCTTGATTTACCTTGAGGAAAAACTCGGTCATGTCAGTTATGAAAGCGTTTGTTCGGGACCGGGAATATTAAATATATATTGTTTTCTGCGTGAGAAATGCTATGCTGAGGAACCATCCTGGCTGTCGGAGAGGGTGGCGAAGGAAAATGACCCTGTGCCGGTCATCATAGAATGCGCTTTAGATTGCGTTTCTCGCTCTCGACTCTGTGTGATGGCTCTTAACCTTTTTGTTTCTATCCTGGGAACAGAAGCGGGTAATATGGCCCTCAAAGTGATGGCAACTAACGGTGTTTATTTAGGAGGAGGCATTCCTCGCCGTGTACTGCCATTTTTGGAAAGTGGACGGTTTATGAAATCCTTCCGCAACAAAGGACGAATGTCTGACCTGGTTTCACAAATACCGGTCTTCGTCATTCTTAATCCCCGAATTGCCCTTCTGGGTGCAGCAGGTTACGGTTTTGAACATTGCCCCAATATGACATACGGGAGGTGAATAATGTATATAAGGGCGTTATGTGTTTTCACCCTGGTATTTTGTCTGGCGACTTTAGGCTGCACGGCATTAGATATGCCCGGTAAAAATACAACGGAGGAATTGCAAAGGTCAAAGGCATCCATAGCCCAGCTCAATGAACAGGTGGCAGCTGTGAATAAGGAACTGACTTTGTTGAAGTCAGAGGTGCAGAAGATGAAAGAGGCGGAAGCTGCCACGAAGGACAGTTCCGTCGCGGGCGAGACAGGCAAAAAAGAAGAGGTTAAGGAAGTCGATATCTCCAAAAGAGATGAAATGAGCAAATCAGCCGACCAAAAACAAGCTGTTGAAGGAAAAGAGACAAGCCTCAAAAATCTTAAGGTCAAGGTCTTAAGTGGAAACGGCAAATTGCCAACTGCAAGACAAATGTCGAAAATACTTATCAAGATGGGTTACAGGGTAGCAGACATAGGAACAGCATCTAGGACGGATTATACGGTAAACACGATCTATTTTGCTCCAGACTATAAGACGGAAGCACAGCGTTTGGCGGCCCGGTTGGGAGGCAAGACTATCGCCAAGCCTCTGACCTGGTCTTCAGTTTTTCATATCATTGTTGTTGCGGTACCATGAGATTCACGATTAGAAGTTGATGCACCAAACTTACAGAGTGGATACTTAAGTCGTATCGCTTGCGGTAATGAGAGGAGGTAAATAAAGGTGAAGTACAGCGAGATCCAAAAAATGGCCAAGAAAATGGGGATCAACACATATCAGATGAAGAAAAATGATATAATACTCGCAATCCAGAGGGCGGAAAATAATATCGAATGCTTCGGCACGGTCAGGGTGGAATATTGCCAGGAACTTTCATGCCTGTGGAGGGAAGACTGTGTATCTCTAAACAAAAGCAGCCAGAGTAGTTGGTCCTAATGCTAATCTTGGTATTGCCTGCGGGCTCCTAAAGTCTTGATCGAATCGATCCACGTCCTAAAAGATGACCTCATAGTTTGAATACGGGAAAGCATTGCCAATGCAGTTTTTTCGCCTTCCCTCACCAGATCGGTTGTCTGAGAAAAATCTGCCCAGTGCATGTTTTTTACGAAGGGTCGAATAACAATATCCGCACCCATCAATTCATATTCTTCCAGTTTCGCGGATGTTATATCAGAGGCTCTGTTGATGATATCTTTGACGGTCATCAACTCTTCATAAGTCGGTATGCTCCGATCCACAGCCACGGCGATTATGACGTTGGCTCCTTCTTTCTTAACAACATTAACGGGTACCATACTTATTATGCCGCCATCCGAAAGGAGTCTCTCCCCTTTCTTTACTGGTTCTATCGCTCCGGGAACAGCGCTGCTCGCCATTACGGCCTCCCTGATAGGACCCTCTGAGTAAACAATTTCTTCGCCGGTAATCAGATCTGTAGCCACAGCACGAAATCGAATACGGGTATCCTGAATAAGCATGTCTGGAATGAAATAATCAATCATGGATTGGAAAATATCTTTTGAAAGTATACCGGGTTTGAATAGCATCTGAATGATATAGAACTGATTTTTCAAGAAAATCTCGATCTTCTGCGCCAGACTTTCCTGTTTCCCGCCATAAATATCTGCCATTGCCTTAAAGACCGAAGATTGAAATTCTGCGCTCTCAACATAGGTCAGCACTTTTTTCTCGAGCTCTTCAGGTGAAACGCCACATGCATAAGCCCCTCCCACCACGGCGCCAATGCTGGTTCCGGCGATGACGTCAATAGGAATACCTTCCTTTTCAAATACCTTTAATACCCCGATATGGCTGAGCCCACGAGCCCCACCGCCTCCGAGTGCGAGACCGATGCGTTTCTCAAATAATTTCATGATCTGTATTTTATTTTGTTTTATGCGCCGGTTTAGACTGCGCCTGCTCTTTTACTCTGAGTTTCAGACTCTTCTTTCGTCTTCGACGTCTTCGGTCAAGTTCCTTTTTACGCTCGATCTTCTTGTGTCCGCCCATAGTTCCTCCTTGTCTTTATTGGGATCAAGCTGCTATCATTGTGAGGATAGGGGAAGAGAGCCTGTGTGTCAAGTATTAAGGATATTACCCTGACTGGTGAATAAAGTTTCTTTGGTTTTTATTTTTTTTACGGGTGCTGATTGTCGTCCGGTTTCTCGGGTGTTCCTGATACTACATGTCTTCTTTTCAGCGAATCCAGTAGTTTATCCCGGTAGAAATAGGCAATCACGAGGAGAAGGCAGCTGACACCGACAATGAACAAGAGTTCGATGTATTGGCTGTTGCGGGCGCAACTGCTGCTGACGGAGAGCAAGATGGTCCCGAATAAACGTCCCCCTGTAGAAATGCACAGAAAATGCCACGTCTTCATGTGGCTCACACCCATTATGTAGCATAGATAGTCTTTCGGAAAACCGGGGATAAGAAACAAAAGGAAAGAAACGAAAAGACCGCGGTGTTCCAGAAAGTAATCGTACTTTTCAATAATTGCAGGCTTTACAGCCTTTTCCACAAGGGGCAGACCAAAGAACCTTGCAAGTGCAAAGGCGATCCAGGAACCGATAGTGAGACCAATGGTTGAATAAACCGTACCCAGGTATGCGCCGTAAATATACCCGCCGATAAGACCAGTAACTTCGCCCGGTATCGGGGCTGCTACCACTTGCAGGATCTGAAGGCCAATGAAGACAAGCGTATCATACGGATGAAAAGAGTTAATAAGCGCGATAGTTCTTCGCTGACTTGCGAAGTAGACATACAGGTCATAGTGGATAACGAGATAGGTCGAAAGAATGATAAATACGAGAAGCAGTAAGATTCTAAGGGCAAGACGTCCATTCATCAAGGGGATTTGGTTATATTGTTCATTCCTTCTTATCTTCTATCTTCTTGCCTTCTGAAGGCTTCTCGTCCGGCTCTGCCATCGCCTTCTTGAAACCTTTTATGGCCTTACCGATTGAGCTTCCCAGTTCAGGAAGTTTTCCCGGCCCGAAGATAATCAGAACAATCACCAATATCACCAAAAGATGCATTGGTTGAAAAAGACCTTCAAACATGGCCTTGGCCTCCTAATTCAGTTTAAATGCTGCTATCTTTAATACTGGCCGCAGTAAGTAATAGAAACATCAGATTGTCATTTATGCTCACATTTTTCATCCAATGTCCAGGGTTTTTCACAGGTATGGATAAACGCCGGGCAGTGCACAATGAGCTTCGGCTTATTGGCGGAGGTTTCCTGAGCTTAACCTATGAAGTTTTTCTTCTATTGCCTCTGTCTCTTTGCGGTCCTGCAAGTGGTCTTTTAAAGTAGCTAAATAAGCAAGAGCTGATTCCCTATCTCCGAGATTCCCTTTCTGAATTGCAGCCAATATCTTTATGATTAGGAGGAATGTGCAGCTTTCAGGTCGTAGTGATACGCAAGATCATTATCTTTAAATCTGATTTTTGCCACGTGAGAAACCTGCCAGGGAAGCTCCCGGGCATTGGGAAATTTATCCTACGCTTCCCCTAAATAACTTTTTTTAATTGTTGCGGAATTTGTTATTTTCTGTTCTCGTCCAATCATACCGTCTGAGGCGTTTTTTTATTGAAAAAAAACAGCCTTGTCAAGTTTTTGTAATTCTAATCTTCTTGTCTTAGCGTTTGTGTTAGTATATAAACTTCGAAGCTGAAAAATTTACTGCCTTATTTGTTGTTTGAAGTAGTTTTAATGACCAACGAAGCTTTTTGTATTTTTTTTGTCATCGACCGAATTGAATCATTTCGACAGCAGGGAGAAATATTTATAGCGAATCATTAGCCAAGATTTGTTGCGTTGCTCGAAATGACGTTCAATTAAGTGCGATTGAAATGCCACTATTGCTGAGTTTTCGCCAAGCAAAATGCATAGGGTTATTTCGGATACAATTCACGAGGAGAGATATAAAATGGCAGACGATAGATCATTAGAGGAAAAATGCATAAACACTATACGCTTTCTGACCGCCGATGCCGTGGAGAGGGCCAAATCAGGGCATCCCGGAATGCCCATGGGTGCAGCGGCCATGGCCTACACACTCTGGACGCGACACCTTAAACACAACCCTGCAAATCCCACGTGGACCGACCGGGACCGCTTTGTTCTCTCTGCAGGACATGCCTCAATGCTCCTCTATGCCATGCTCCATCTTACAGGTTATGACTTGTCTCTTTCCGATCTCGAGGCATTTCGTCAATGGGGAAGCAAAACGCCCGGTCACCCGGAACGCCACTGTGCACCTGGCGTCGAAGTAACCACAGGACCTCTTGGCCAGGGCCTCGGCAATGCCGTTGGTATGGCTATTGCGGAAGCGCACCTTGAAGCGAGATACAATCGCCCCGGCCATAAGATCGTCGACCACTTCACATACGTTTTTGCCAGCGATGGCGATCTGATGGAAGGAGTCACTTCCGAAGCATGTTCTCTAGCCGGGCACCTCGGTCTCGGCAAGCTTATAATCCTCTATGACGACAACCGCATTTCTCTTGCCGGAACGACATCACTGACTTTTACGGAAGATGCGGCAATGCGGTTCAAGGCGTATGGTTGGCACGTGGGACATGTGGAGAACGGGAATGACGTTCATTCAATTGATCGTGCCGTAAGAAAGGCAAGGGCTCAAAAGTCGCGTCCTTCGATTATTTTCGTTCGGACCACCATAGGTTATGGGGCGCCACATAAACAGGGAACGTTTGAAGCCCACGGTTCGCCACTCGGCACAGAAGAGTTATTGGCAGCAAAGATGTCACTGAGCTGGCCCGCAGAACCTGCCTTTTACATTCCTGAAGATGTCCTTGCCCAGTTTCGTAAATCCCTCAAACGGGGCCGCACATGGGAGGCCAAATGGGATAGGACCCTCAAACGATACGGAGATGAGTTCCCCGATTTAGCCACGGAATTCCTGCGCGTCATGAAAGGAAATCTTCCCGACGGCTGGGAATCGAAGCTTCCCGCCTATCCGGATGGATCCAAGGACATAGCAACCCGCAAGGCATCTGAGACTGTCATGCAGAACCTCGCTCCTCTATTGCCGGAACTTATGGGTGGCTCGGCAGACCTCAATCCATCCACATTTACCTGGCTTAAGGGCTTGGGTGATTTTCAAAGACCAGACACACCGCAGAGAGATACACAGGGAGCCGTCGGCGGTGATTGGGGTTACACAGGTCGCAATATCCATTTCGGCGTGCGTGAACATGCCATGGGTGCCATCGCATCCGGGATGGCCATCCATGGAGGATTTATCCCATATACGGCTACGTTCTTAACATTCTCCGATTATATGCGTCCGCCCATGCGTCTGGCAGCCCTCATGGGTCTTAGGGTAATTTATGTTTTTACGCATGACAGTATCGGTCTCGGTGAAGATGGACCGACACATCAGCCTATCGAGCAGATCATGAACTTGCGGGCTGTGCCAAATCTAACAGTGATCCGTCCCGCAGATGCTGGCGAGTCTGTGGAAGCCTGGAAGGCAGCGCTCCTTAAACATGATGGCCCTACTGCGCTGATTTTTACCCGTCAGAATCTGCCCGTCCTGAACCGGGCAGAACTCTCACCTGCCGGCGGTCTTCAGCGCGGCGGGTACATCCTCTGGGAATCCGCTCCAGGCAAACCCGATATGATCTTGATCGGAACCGGGTCGGAAGTAACGATTACTCTGGAAGCAGGGAAACGTCTGTCGTCTGACTTTCGCGTAAGGGTTGTGTCTTTCCCAAGCTGGAGAATCTTTGATAGTCAGCCATCAGAATATCGCAATCATGTGTTGCCTCCGGACGTCAAAGTCAGAGTTGCCGTGGAGGCGGGCATAAAGCTTGGCTGGGAGCACTATGTGGGACTCGATGGAGCAGTTGTGGGAATGGACAACTTTGGCGCCAGCGCCCCCTATAAAGTTCTCTATGAAAAATTCGGCATCACCACAGAACATGTAGTTCAGGCTGCAAAGGCATTGATGAAGTGAAATCTTCCACATGATCCTTAATCCGCGGGTCCCGCCGCGCTCCGGGATACCTCTTTTGGATCAGATGTACGGATGCAACTGTGGGCGCTGTAATTATTTTCATATCGGTATTTGCGAGGTTTGAGCTATGACAATGCCGCGCCACTGCCGTCTAATTTCACTTTTAATATTTGCTGCAATTCTGCTCGGCCTTGCCTGGCCTATGGCTGGCCACTGCTCAACCCTCTATGAGCAGTCGCTAAAGAAACTGGAAAAAAATCTTCAGACTGCGTCGCCCGATGATTTTATGTTTGTCGTTCTGGGTGACAGCAGAGACAATGATGAAATTTTCAAGAAAATACTTTCTACGGCGGGCAAACTGAGGCCTCTTTTCATCCTGCACGGAGGAGACACGGTCTTTACGGGCAGGGAGAAAAAGTTTAACCACTTTCTCGATATCGTGGAAAGCACATTGCCGGACACGCCGATTTTTGTGGTCATCGGCAATCAGGATATGACGAACAATGGCAAGAGTCCGCACGGCAAACAAATATTCCAGGAAAAGATTGGCCCGCTAAATTATGCTATGGATTTGAAGAAGCTGGGCATGCGAATTGTCGCCCTCGACAACTCCCTGTATGAGCTGACTCCGACACAGTTGCAATACTTGGAGGAACAACTGACGGCAAAAAGGAAATATAAATTTGTAATTATGCATATACCCCCGGAAACCCAGAAATGGCAACACAACCAGTGCTTCAAAAAAGGAGCAGACAGGCTCAAACAGATCATGGCAGAGAACAAGGTTTCCGTCGCTTTTTTTAGTCACCTTCACCTCTACGCTCAGGACGAGGTGAAGGGTGTGAAATATATAATAACCGGGGGCGCTGCTGCTCCACTCCATATAAACGTTCCTTTCGGTGAGCATTCTTATCATTTCATTATCGTCAGAGTGAAGGACGGCAAGGTCTCAACAGAAGCAATTCGCATTCACCAAGGTGCGGAGAATGCTCCTTCACCCACGAAATAATAGGAATATCATTTATGAGCTGCTCGGAAAAAGCGACTGGCAATATTCCAAACCGCCTGATCCATGAAAAGAGCCCATATTTGCTTCAGCACGCCTATAATCCCGTTGACTGGTACCCATGGTGCGGAGAAGCATTTGATAAGGCCCGTACAGAGAATAAGCCCGTTTTTCTCTCCATAGGGTATTCGACATGCCACTGGTGCCACGTCATGGCCCGTGAATCCTTTGAAGATCCGGAAGTCGCGAGACTTCTCAATGATGTTTTCGTCTGCATCAAGGTTGATCGTGAAGAGCGGCCCGATATCGACAAGGTTTATATGAACGCCTGTCAGATGATGTTAGGGGCCGGAGGATGGCCGCTCACTATTGTGATGACGCCTGAAAGGCAACCCTTCTTTGCTGCTACCTACATTCCCAAGGAAAGCCGCTTCGACAGGATCGGGCTGTTGGATATGATCCCCAGAATCAGTAAGATATGGAAAGAAAATTATGATGAGATTTTAAAATCAGCCGTGCAATTAGTATCCTCCATGCAGCAGAAGACATCAGAGATTAAGGGCGAGGCACTGTCGAAAGATATTGTCCATGAGGCATATGAAGGGCTCGCAGGAATATTTGATGAAAAATATGGGGGATTCGGCCAGGCTCCTAAATTTCCCACTCCCCACCAGTTACTGTTTCTCTTGCGTTACTGGAGATGGCGTGGTGAGGGGAAGGCATTGGAGATGGTTGTAAAGACACTTCAGGCCGTGCGTTACGGCGGCATTTATGACCATGTCGGCTTCGGCTTCCATCGGTATAGCACTGATGAGCGGTGGCTCGTGCCCCATTTTGAGAAGATGCTCTATGACCAGGCCATGCTGGCCATGGCCTATACGGAGGCATATCAGGCAACGGGAGACGAACTCTTCAAGAGAACGGCCTGTGAAATATTTACCTATGTACTTAGAGATATGAAGTCGCAGTCAGGCGCTTTCTGCTCTGCTGAGGATGCGGACAGCGAGGGTGAAGAGGGGAAATTCTACTTCTGGACACATGACGAAATCAGAGGGTTGCTGGGACAATCCGAAGCGGAACTGGTAATGAAGGTGTTTCAGGTGGAAAAGGCAGGAAATTTTGTCGATCAGTTAACGGGAGAAAGAACCGGCCAAAATATTCTTCACATTAAAAAGCCCGCCCATGAACTGGCTTCAGCTCTGGGAATTTCCGAAGATGCGCTCCGCCACAGGCTCTCTGCGGCACGACTAGCGCTGTTTGCTGCCCGCGACAAGCACATCCGTCCCTACAAAGATGATAAGATCCTGACGGACTGGAACGGCCTCATGATCGCTGCCCTGGCTAAAGGGGCGCGGGCTTTGAGTGATAAAGTTTACCTCACGGCAGCGCAAAAAGCCGTAAATTTTATTGTGCAGAATATGCGCGAGCTCGATGGAAGACTTTATCACAGGTACCGCGAGGGAGAGTCTGCCATCATGGCTAATCTCGATGACTATGCCTTTCTTATCTGGGGACTGATAGAGTGCTACGAGGCGTCATTTGATGCTTCATTTCTTAAGACGGCATTGAAGCTTCAAACGGATCTGACGAAATACTTCTGGGACAAGAAAAACGGCGGCTACTATTTCACGCCTTACGATGGCGAAGACTTGATCATCCGCGAGAAGGAGAACTATGACGGCGCAATCCCCTCGGGAAACTCCGTGGCCATGTTAAATCTAGTCCGTCTTTCCAGACTTACGGGGAATGCCCAACTGGAAGCACAGGCTGTGGACATCAGCCGAGCCCTTGCAAGTTATGTTGGCCGCGTACCTATGGGCCATACCCAGTTTATGATGGCCCTGGGTTTCTTGCTATACCCCTCTTATGAAATCGTGATTGCCGGCAGTCCCAAGACGGATGATACGGAGCGAATGTTAAGTGGGCTGAGAAAGCATTTTCTTCCCAACGCTGTTATCCTTCTTCGCCCCCCGGGGGATGAATCATCTGATATAGTAGACATGGCACCTTTTACGAAAGAACTTAAACCTGTGAAGGATACGGCCACGGCTTATGTCTGCACCGATTTCTCATGTCACAGCCCGACAACGGATGTGAACGAGATGCTCAGGTTATTAAATATTCAGAAAGAATGATCTGGAAATATTATAATCTTTTTTGTATGGACGGAGGCCAGATATGAATGCCACATCAAAGAAGAAGATGATCAGTACCCCCAATGCCCCAAAGGCAATCGGCCCTTATGCGCAGGCAGTGAGGTACGGTGATCTGCTGTTCGTTTCCGGAATGATCCCTATTGACCCCAAGAATGGTGAATTATTAACAGGGAACTTCGAGGCCGAGGTGACACTCGTTCTCGAAAATCTCAAGGCCGTGGTTGAGGCAAGCGGCATGAGCCTGGATAACGTCCTGAAAGCATCAGTCTTCCTTAAAGACCTCACTCTCTTTGGAAAATTCAATGAGATCTACGCAAAATATTTCAGCGACATCCTCCCTGCCCGGGAGACCGTTCAAGCGGCCCAATTGCCGAGGGATGCGTCAATTGAGATTTCCGTGATTTGCGGCGCTCGCCCATAAAGTTCCTATAAGGCTTGTGTGGATATTAACCGGATAGGAAAAGAAAGTTTTCTTTAGTTTTGGTGATTGTCGTTATGCTGTCAATACCGAATATTAATAATACAGCAGCAGAACGGAAGATTTGTAAATCTCATTTCGATAAAGAATTGTAAGGGTAGATATATTTTTTTCGTAACATGTTGCCTATGGTAAACAAGTTTCAAGACTCACTAAGGGTATTGCCGCGGTTCGTGCGCTTCGTGTTTAAGGTATTGCGCAGTTTCAGCCAGAACCAGGGCATACTGCTTTCCGGCGCTATTGCCTATTATACTCTCTTGTCGATCGTTCCCCTGTCGATCCTCACTTTGATTGTCCTCTCGCATTTTATTGAACAGGAACAGTTGTTTCTCACCCTATCTACATACCTGGAAATGGCCATACCGGGATATGCCCCGACTTTGATCAAACATGTGCAGGTATTCATTATGCACCGCAACATGATCGGTTTCATCGGCATTCTGATCATGCTGTTTTTCAGCTCCATCGCTTTCACCGTGCTTGAAAACGCGATCTCAGTCATATTTCACCACCGCATTAGAATCCAGCGCCGCCATTTCATGATTTCAGCCATTATTCCTTTCGTGTATATTTTTTTGATCGGCCTCGGCATATTCTTTGTGTCATTTTTTGCGGGGGCATTGGAGGCCATTGAAAATAGGCACTTCATACTCTTAGGCTGGAATTGGAGTTTCGAAGGCACGACAAGGATTGCATTTTATTGGTCAGGGTTAATTGGTGAAGTGCTTATGTTCACCTCCCTGTATCTCGTCATGCCCGTGGGCCGAATAACATTCCATCATGCATTGATCGGGGGATTGGCAGCCACATTCCTCTGGGAGATAATTCGGCGCGTCGTCGTCTGGTATTACACATCCATATCCTTCGTAAATATAATTTACGGCTCCATGGCATCAACGGTGGTATTCCTTCTCGGTATAGAAGCGGCAGCAATCATACTTCTCTTGGGCGCCCAGGTTATTGCAGAACTTGAAAGCAAGGCCGATGATACGGGCAAGGATCATTTCCGGTTTTGAGGAAGTTCTTATCGCAAGGTCTATTATTGCTTTTTAGCTTCATGAACTATTATAGTTTGGATTAATTCTATCCTGAAGTCCACAAATTAACATCTTTGGTTTCAATCGTAGATTTGTAATGGAAATCGTGATAATCAGAATGCCAATGCAACGGTATTATTGATAAATAATGAAGTCTTTAGCCCTAGGTGAAGTTAAAATGGACTGGTTAATGAACCCCACTTTCTCAAAAGAGAGAGCGGGGGATTTTCATTCTTGATAAGGAGGGAGTGAGAAGAATGAAAAAAGGGGGGAAATGAAGCAGAAAACCTTGAAGCCCGTGGTCCGGGAGATGATAATGGAATTCGCCCATCTCACCGGACTGTTGTCATCCCGAGAAAAACCGCGCCGCTACTTATGGACGGACGCTTTTGGCGTCTGCAATTTCCTCACCCTTTACCAATGGACGAGCGATGAGCGCTACAAAGAACTCGCCTTGCGCCTCGTCGATCAGGTTCACAACATCCTCGGGCGGTACCGCGAAGACGACCCGCGCACGGGCTGGATCAGCGGTCTTCCTGAAGAAGAAGCGAAAATGCACCCCACAAAAGGCGGGTTGAGAATAGGCAAGGGCATGAACGAGCGCCAGCCCGATGAACCGTACGACGAACAGTTGGAATGGGATCGCGATGGTCAGTACTATCACTACCTGACGAAATGGATGCACGCCCTCAATCGTGTAAGCCGTGTGACAGAAGATTCAATGTACAACAGATGGGCGATTGAGCTTGCGAAGGCGGTACATGCCAAGTTTACCTATCTTACAGAATCGGGCAGCCAGAAACGCATGTATTGGAAAATGAGCATTGACCTCTCTCATCCCCTCGTGCAATCGATGGGGCATCACGATCCTCTCGACGGACTGATCACATATCTCGAGCTTCAGCAGATGGCGGCAAAAGATTCCGGGAAATCGACAGGCCTCGACCTCAGCAGAGAGATCTCAGACATGGCCGATATCTGTGAAGGAAAGAATTGGGCAACAGACGATCCTCTCGGCATGGGTGAACTCTTAAGTACCACGTACAAACTGGCCCAACTAATGATGAACGAAGATATTGGACAGGCAGATCTTCTGAATGACCTTCTGGATTCTTCTCTGATCGGCCTGCGACTATTTGAAAGAAGAAATTCTCTGAATCTTCCTGCAAATTACCGCCTCGCATTCCGGGAGCTGGGAATGTCCATCGGGTTGCACGCAATTGGAAAACTGCAGGGACTGATTAAGCAGGCTCCGCGAAGCTTCATCATGCTGAATCGCCTGCAATCGCAGGCGGAAAATCTGATGCGCTACAAACCGCTCAGTAACATGATTAAGGCTTATTGGCTTAACGAAGCAAACAGACAGGCCGCAAGCTGGATGGCGCATCGCGATATAAACATTGTGATGCTGGCAACAAGTTTCGCCCCTGACGGCTACATCTCCATTTGATGCTCCGTGTTCTTCAACCCTTTTCCAATATCTTTGCGGCTTCAGCCATGACTTGTGGCTCCTTAAGTCTTGCCAGTTCCTGCGGCGATTCCTGGAAATTTTCGAGGGCATTGAAGAAACGGTCGAGCACGTCACCGCTGTATGTCGGAATCAAGAAAACATGGGTGTGGGGAATCCTTCTGCCGCGTGCGTAGAGAAAAATAAAGTCAGGATGTAATTTGTGCATCATCAGGGTGGCGACGACCTTCGCCACCCTGAAGAGACTTGCATTCTCTTCATCGGAAAGCTCGTGCCACCACTGGACATGCCGCTTTGCAATCACCAGACAGTGACCCTTTGTGTAAGGGTGAATATCCAATATGCAGATGGAAAGTTCATCTTCATAAATTTTATATGCTTCGGCCCTCTCCGCTATGATGTCACAAAAGACACAACCTTTCTCCTCTTTCATTTATATTCCCTTTCTCCATGAATTCTCAGAAATCCCAGCACGAAATGGTTCCACCTAAACCTGCAACAAGCTATTGTGTCGAGTTAAGCCATTAAATCCTGCAAGCCTCCTTGGAATTTTTTGATGGTCTCATTAATCTCATCTGTTTGACCATGAGTCTTCGATAACAAGGCGTCGATGGTAGAAAGTTCCTCTTTTACGTAATTAATCGCCTGTTTTTGCATTTCTTCGATTGCCCTGTTGATGCGGTCCTCCCACTGGGCGGCAAGGCGCGAGAGGTTAGCCTCCACTTCGCGGGGAATCTCGCTAATAAAATGCTTCTCAAAAAGACCCCTGAAAATAAACATGGGAATGAGGAACCAGATGAGATCGAAATGGAAATCGAATGATCTTATCGTCTTGATATCGGGGTGATCGGGTTCTGATACCTCAATTCTCCAGTCCGCTTCAGCCAGCCTCACACCCAGAATTTTTTCGATATTTCTATCCAAAAGATTCCTGAAGGCCTCAATTGATCTGGATAGACTGGCGTGGGCCTTGTTGAGAGTACCATAGAAATGTCTGTGCTCTATTTTGGAAATATGATTCATTTCTTCCGTCATGCGATCCGCAAGCCATTCTTCATATCTCCGGGTGAGTTTCCAGAGATTCACCTTCCACGTGGAAAGTTCCTTTTCCAAATCCAAAGAGAGTTTCTTCCTAAGAGGTCGCTGAAAATTATCAAGGTAATTCATAATGAGGGTTCGAGTTTGTCTCTGGTTCTCCCGGGCAATGATGGAAAGTTCCTCACGGATGAGGTCGAAATTTACCTTTTCATCGAAGATCTGTTTATGAAGATTCTCTCGGTCGCGGTCAGCCTGCAAAGACGTCTTGAGGGCAATATCGAGATAGCTGAGACAACCTCTTATCAGGGACTGCATCTTGTACTGGAGGATTTTCCTGAACTCGAAATCACGGTTTAAGGACAACGTGGAGAGAAGTCCTACTTCCAAGCGATCCCTGTATTTCTCTGTCTTTACAAGGGTCGAGTATACATAGATCGGTAATCGCCGGTTTAACTCACGCTGAATTGTTCGCTCAAAAAATTCTATGACCTCGTTCTGCTGTTCCGACGAGAGAAGGTCAGCCTTTGTCAGGAGTATGACTATATTCGGCGTGTGCTGCATAAGTTCCCGAATCAATTGCACATCATTATCTGAAAGGGGGCGATCGGAGCTGATTGCAAGTATGGCAGTCCCCACTTGGGGAAGCCAATTTTCAGAGGTTTCTATGTGATATTTGAATACACTTCCCAGGCCGGGGGTATCCACCAGGCGAAGACCGTCATAATCCTTGAGAGATGGAAGCTCAATATCCACAAACTCAACGTTTTTTTTATTGGACGGATTTTCGGCTTCCGAGGTGAAAGCTTCAATATCGTTAATGCCAATCTCCGATGAGCTGCCATCGAAATACCTGACAACAGCTCGTGCACTTTCCCCATATTGAAGGCGGGTAATGACAGTGGTAACCGGTGTGACGCCGATGGGAAGAATGGATCTGCCGATAAGACTATTGATGAAGGAGCTCTTGCCTGCTTTAAACTGACCGAGGATAGCCACATCAATAGGCGGGTTCTGAACGAGTAGTTTTTCGCAGGCCTCTATCTGGCGGTTCAGGGAAAGAATAGAAAATCTGGCACAGAGCTCAAGAACGTTATTCAGCAATCGCTGTGAAATATCCTGAATGCGGGCTTTTCCGCCATGGTTGATTATATCAGACATAAAAAAAAACTCCTCCAGGTTGAAACCGGAAGGAGTTATCAGCCTTATAGGCGGTTTGTTTACAGGCGAACCCCATCACCTTTATTGCAGTTAACCAAATTCGGGATTTCTTGTCAAGGAGTTCATGTATTATCTCGACGGTCATGACCTGACCTCACATATTAACACTTATGATGCTCTCAGTGTCCCATCTTTGTCAGCAGCAATTGCAATGACAATTAGTCATTACTACACAGTTTCTGGCGGGGTATAAGATGCACCGCTGGGGATAATCCTACCCTCCAACAACTGCAGGTATACTTCTTAAATTTCATATCTGGCTAAAATCATTGAAAAAACACATGACACGAGTATTGCCGATTGTTAAGTGCACATTATGATTGACAGATCGAATCATCCGCACCATGCCGTCATAAAGGATGTCATTAAACTTCAACAGAAATGACTGAATGGCAGATAACTCAGGGAAGCGTCCACGGTGTCGAAATAGGAAACGAGGTCGCCTTCGATGAGAGTTTTTTGCCGGAGCTCTATGATAAGCTCCCCGCCATAACCGAAGAGATTCTCTCTGATATGATGGCTGTACCACCAGTACCTTCTGCCATGAATTCCCATTGAACTTCCATATTTGCAGTATAAACTAAGACTGATGTTTAAGGCGGGTATATATATCACAGAATGCTGATGACTGGCTGTGGCTTTGGGGTCAACGTTTCCTCGTTGGCAAAATGACGAAACGACAGATCGGCAACTTGGTTTCCGAAGTGAGAAAATTCTTCCTTTACCATATCTATAAACATCCTCACGGTAATCGAAAAACACATGTACTCGGAATAATCGTACGATTTGGTATGCTGTGATACATTAAAGATTATATACTGCAGCAGTTGCCTTGAAATCACGTCTTTGTTGTGATTCATAATAAGACCGATTAAGCTGAGGGCCAGCACTTTTATGTGAAAGCTGATCGCTCCTCCTCTTTCCACCCTGTAATCGGGATGATCAATAAGATACAATCTATCTTCAAGAAAAGATATATTGGGTGGGATATTAACCAGTGCTTTCATCTCAAACCACTGATCAAACAGCGGCAAAAGAGGGGCATACACGGCCTTTCCGTAACCGCCAAAGCCGGAAATATCAATCCCTGCATAATAATGCCTGTATTTCAGGTATCTTTCCTCCATCTTATTGAGGATCCCATTTTCAAAGTTTGCCGCTATGATCTTTCGTTGCATAATTCCACAGGGAAGATATTGGACGGTACTCCATCTGTATCGTGCGGTCACGTAGCCAGTCTCCGACTTCTACAGTCCAAACTATTTTTCTCGTTTTTTACGCAGGCATTTCTTGCAATTTTACAATAGTTGCCGGTAAGCCTTTGTGATGAGGGAATAATTGTCGATGCTGAATTGGCCTCTTTGTGAGGACCTCAATCAGATGCCGATCAGGTAAATTTCCTCAAAAAGAGCGGTGTTCGAGAAAACACCGCTCTTTCAATCATTTAATTGTTTAGCGTCTATACAACTATCCAAGATAGAAACCGGTCGGGTCAATGCCTCTGAGTACTTTGATCTCCTCCTCGGTCGGGGCAGTGGTTTCTACTACTTTAGGCGACACCTTGAGATTCCATGCACAGCTGGCCTTAATCTTGTCCACCGACTGGCCGGGGAAGTACTCCGCCAAGTACATCTCCTTAGTTTTTTTATCGAACCTATAGACACCCATGGTGCTGACCACACAGTCCGGCCCGCCACCGATCATACCAAGTTTCTCGCGTTCCCCTGGGCCGCTCAAGTAGCCGGGGGTGGTAATATAATCCACTTTCTCGACGAACTTCTTGGCATCCTGAGGCATAATGGCAAGGACCCTTTTACCCGAAGTAGCCATGTCGTTCGCGCCACCGCTTCCGGCAAAATAAGTGAATTTGCTCGGTTTTGTCCAATCACCGACGCCGCTCGAGTTGATGTTGCCGAACTTGTCTATCTGGGCGCCGCCGATAAAGGCAACGTCACACTCACCGCGCTGCAGCGCAGCCATGGTGGCAAGCATGCCGAACGTCTGATCGGCCCCGGTGAAAAGAGCCGGGTCATCCACGGTAATCCCAAGGGCCAAAGGAGCCGTCGCCCGAATGGCGCCGCCCTCGGTGAACATAATCATGTTGGGGGCGTTGGTGGCCATTGCATATGCGGCCACAACAATCGGCAGGCCCACTCCTACGAAGACGACCTCCCCGTCTTTAATTTCCTTGGCACAACGGATTGTCATAAGTTCTGTCAGTTTATAATTGCTAGCAGCAGTCATATTTATTTCCCCCCTTTCTTGGCGAGCGCCTCTTCATAGGCCTTGAGTCGGTCATCAGTGTACATCGGCACACCCTTCCAGCATGCCGGGTCATGGTAACCGTAGTCGACATCCAGCTTCGGCTTAAAGCCGAGAACAGGTTTCAGCCGGTCCAGTCCCGCCTGGCCGAACTTGTTTACGTATTTCTTAATATATGCGGCGTGGTCTTCACATCCGTAGACCCATTCATCGAGGAATTTAGGAAGCAGTTCTGCGTGCCGCTCATACCTGCCCTGATACTGGCTGAAGCGGATGTCCAGGCCGTAGTAGCCGCGACATGCCGAAGGATGGGCGCCCCACGGGCAGTGGACAACGGCCAAGGTTTTGAAATAGGGTACAATCACGCGGTCAGGATCGCTTCTGACTACTTCCGGCTCTACAATTTCCTCGGCCGTAACGATTACGCCTCGCTTTGATCCCATGGCACCGAACTCGTCAGTGACACCGCGTGATCCATATGATACTACATTGCCAAGCCGGTCGGCCTTCTGTGCGTGGATTATCGCCACGTCGGCACGCCACGCACGCACAACGGTTATCTTCTCGCCGGTGAAAGGATCTTTAATTACCTGGAGGTCTGTTGGGTTGTGTTTGAGCATATCCGTTCCGATATTCCCCAGGATGGGCATGAAGGGAACGCCGAGAAAACCTGCAATCATGGCGCTTGTGGCACCGAAGTTGGAGATATCATACCTCTTGAGCTTGCCTTCATTGAAGGCCCGCCGAATGGCATAGGGAGCCTTCACGTACCAGTTCATAATCCAGGCCGTGTGAATTTCCTTAACACAGCCTGCGCCCACCAGGATATCCAGACCCCCCACGTCCGTCGAGGATTCGACTGTGGTTAGGTTCTTCTTCTTCTGTCTGATGATTTCGTGAGTCAGTGCCATGGGGACCATGATCTGGAAGCCCCCATAATAAACTGTGTCGCCATCGTGGATGAACTTTGCTACCGCATCCTTGAGCGTCATCCTTTTGTCGAGATTCATGTAATCCTCCTTTTGTTATTAATAATAAAATAGAGTTAGTAATGCCAACAATTCACAGAAAGCAGGTCACACCTCCTTCCTGGGGCTCAACAAACCCCCGCGCAATGCGTCTCTCATAATATTTACGGCATAGATAATGGACACAGATATTTCCGCAACCAGTACCTATAGAGTTGTAATACAAAACTGCATTCAGGGTAACTCTGCAGCATATATCTGCTCTCACAAAACCTGAAACTCTCCTCAGGCTGGCCGCATTCATCGCAGTCACGGGGAACGATAGACATAGTTCTTTGTCCCGTGAGCTTTTTGTTTTTATCTTAAAGAAAGCAATGGTATCGCAACAAGGTAAAGCGGGCTACAGAATAATCAGGTTAAAGTCGAGAAATAGAGCATCTCGCACGCCAGATTTATCCGGTCTTCGGAAGACCCCTATCAATAGAGGTGTTCTCTTTATCAAAATATGATTCATCATGTCAACTATTTTCTGAGCCCCGGAGGAATTTTTTTGACCAAATCTTCTTTCGGGCCGGGATGTATAGGGAGATATAATGCAGTTTTTACAGTAACATCTCCTTGGGTTGACATGCAAACAAAGAGGTGATGACCCTCTCGGCCGTTTCATCAAATACGGTCAACATTCGCAGGCACAACAGGCAAAACGATCAAATATTATGTCAGAAATTAGGGGAATGTACTCAATCAGGCAGGGATAGAAAACATTGTTGAGGGCCGTGCGACTTCGGCTGATAAGATCAAACATCCCTCTTAATCTGAAAGACCCACCATCAGGTATTGGATATGCTGCCATCATTACCATGCCGTGGGAGAGTTGCTTCTCATTTGATTCAAAGGACAGACGAGTTTTTATGATTTCTATCTTGACCCGCACGTCAAGATCCGAGTTTTCACTGAGAATATCATCAATGGAATGATTTCAGTAGATACCTGTGTAGATTTCTTTTCTATGCAGTTTTTCACAACCGGTGTCCAGAGTATACTGTCCCCCATGATTTTCGGCTTTGCCGCCCTGTAGAAAACAATCCCTTTATCGTCGACGGCCGAGAGCATATCAAGGAACACGTTGCCGTCTTGTGCCTGAGTCCCGCGCTCGGGCCGGATTAAGCCCTTCAAGTTCTCCATTTTAAAGATATCTCGGTTGGCTATCGTTATGCGCAGGTCTACCACTTCTGCCGCAAATTGAATCTGAGAATCAATCTTTTTCAAGGTCTCACCACAGATTAGTTTTGCCGCATTGATGTCCTGTCTAAGCCGGTTTTGCGGTTTGGCTATTATATTTTGTTGATCGTCCATATGCCGATGACGGTGGCTATGAACCCGGTAAGACATGTGGCAATCAGGAATCCCCCTATCAGTAGGCGTCTGAGATCCAGCTTGAAGAGTTGACTCAGTAACCTGTCGACAAATTTCATCGTGTATTCCCCAGCGTTTTATTGCCGAAATGTTGCCGATTGAACAAAATTATATCTCGACATAAATATTATGACCATCAGTCTTCGTGACATCCCTGCGTTTCATACAGGCAAATCCAGAATCTTAACGATAATACTGGCACCTGCTCCGTAGCAAGTAACTATACTCCGCACATTAGGTGCATATAGTCTCATAAGAGTAGATATATTTTTTCTGTTTTATTATTATTTTTTTTCATTTAAGATATCTAAAGCAGTCTCTTAATACTGTCATGTTTGATGGAGTAAGCACTTGCTATCCACAGAGAGTCTATCCATAAATGCAATCATTCATGAAATCCCCATAAGGCTCGTATCTTTTGCGGCCATTTTCCTCTGTATGTTCTTCTTTGAGCTGCTCTCGCCGCGCCGCAACCTCACCACGTCGAAGATGCTCCGGTGGTTCAGTAATCTCTCTATCCATATTCTAAACACAGCGATGATCAGGGGGCTCGCCCCCGTCATCCCGATAACCGTGGCCGTTCTTGCCACCGCAAGAGGTTGGGGACTCATCAATCTCTATCACCTACCCCCATGGTCCGCGATCATTATAGGTGCTGTCTCGCTCGATCTTGTAATCTATCTCCAACACGTCGCATTCCATACTCTGCCCATGTGCTGGCGCCTGCACATGGTACACCATACAGACCTGGACATTGACATGACGACGGGGGTGCGTTTCCATCCTGTGGAAATAGTCCTCTCCATGTTCATCAAAATAGCCGCCATAGTCGCACTGGGAGCGCCTCCTCTCGCGGTCCTGATATTCGAGGTGGTCCTGAACGGCGGTTCCATTTTCACTCATAGCAACGTCTACATCCCCGGTCCCTTAGATAAAGCTCTCCGAGTATTTTTTGTGACCCCCGATATGCACCGCGTGCATCATTCCGTCATAATGCGTGAAACGAACACCAACTTCGGCTTTAATCTGTCCTGGTGGGACCGCATCATGGGCACCTATCAGGACCAACCATCGGCAGGGCATGAAGGGATGACGATCGGTCTCGGTTATTTCAGGGATGAAAAGAAGCTCTTGCTTCTGTCGCTCCTCATCTTGCCGTTCTCAAGAAAGAAGATAAGAAATCTCATCAATCCAGTACGGCAAGAGAAAAATTCATGAGTGTGAGAGTAGAAGACAGATGCCTCGTCATGTTTGTCAGATTTCCAGAACATGGTCAGGTAAAATCAAGACTTGCAAAGGACATCGGTGAGGAGGCGGCAGCAAATCTCTACCGCTGCTTTGTGGAAGATTTATTGGAGAGGTTTTCCAGAGAACCTTACAGGTTCCACATAGCATTTTATCCCGCTGAGAAAGGACGCGAGATGAGAGAAATGCTGGGTGAGGAATTTTCTTACATCCCGCAGAACGGAGAGGATCTCGGTGAGAGAATGAAACTCTCCTTTTTGTGGTGCTTCTCCGAAGGGGCTCGATCCGTTGTTTTAATCGGGAGCGATGTCCCCGATTTGCCGACATGGATCGTCGATGAGGCCTTTCGCGCCCTCGACAAATTTGATGCCGTAATTGGCCCTGCCATCGATGGCGGCTATTATCTGCTAGGATTCAACGAGGACTCTTTTTGCAAAGATGTCTTTATGGGACTTCCTTGGGGTGCGGAAACGGTTTTTCACGATACTATGAATATTTTCCACATGGCCGGCGCCCTGGTGCACGTGCTACCCGTGCATTGGGACATAGATAAATACGAAGACATAGCGGCCCTCATCAAGAACAATAAGTACACACGATTTATAAACTCTAAGACTATACTGTATCTCAAGGCCATAGGCCTTGCATAATATCTCATGATGCCGAAATTTTCTTTCATCGTCCCCGTATGGAACGAAGAGATGATCATCTCCCGGACAATCGAGCATATCCGCAGTCTCGACTCATCCGACAGAGTGGAAATAATTGTCGTCGATGGAGACCCGGCGGGAATAACAATCAAGGTTGCCAGTCATACGGGTGTGGAAACTGCAATCTCGGAAAAAGGGCGTGGGAAGCAGATGAATCTCGGGGCGTCTCTTGCTGCCGGTGAGATCCTGATTTTTCTCCACGCCGACACCCTCCTTCCTCCTGATGCCTTGGAATTCATACAAACTGCAATGGAGGATAGTTCCTGCATTGCCGGGGCATTTGATTTAGCAGTTGACTCAGAGAGACCTGCATTCAGATTGATTGAGAAGGCGGCATCCATCCGGTCACGCCTGACGAGGATACCGTATGGGGATCAAGCGATCTTCATGAGGAAGAAACATTTCCAGGACCTGGGCGGCTTCAGGAATATCCCCATCATGGAAGATGTGGAGATCATGCAACGGATCAAGAAAAGGAAGGGGAAAATATGCATCCTGAGAAAGGCCGTCAGGACTTCCCCACGGCGGTGGGAGAAAGAGGGCATCGTATACACGACTGTCAGGAACTGGATTCTTCTTTCCCTTTACCTGTGCGGCGTCAAACCGGAAAGCCTCGTCCGCTTCTACAGATAAGCCGAAGTTTTCAACTGTTCTGCCTTCTGTCCCTGTCCCCTATTCCCTATACTATGAAGTTCACTTTCCGTAGTCTTTCCCAGCACTCCACGCCTTGCCCGCGTTTTCGCCAATTTTCCAGTAATTGTTGTCGGGCATGGTCAATGTGAAGGGACTGATCTTCTTGATATCAGGCTTGCCATCCGTCAGATAACGCTCCTCAGTATATGCCCCCACGATCTCACCGATGAAGAGGCTGTTTGTCGGCAGATCCATAGTATTGACGAGCCTGCATTCGAGGGAGAGCGGACACTCCCTGATCATGGGGGCACCCGTTAACTCACGGTAAAAAACATCGAATATGTTCGATTTGTCGGTCTTCTCACCCGATACGATTCCGCAGTAATCAACTTTCTCCAGGAGGTCGACGCCCGGAACATTCACGCTAAAGGCCTTGTTATTGTGAATGCCTGCGTTTGTGAAATGAGATTTCCCCAGGGCCACTGCGATCAGGGGAGGACTGAAATTTACACGAGATACCCAGCCCACGGCCATGAAATTTGCTCGTCCGGCGACAACCGCGCCGACGAGAACCATCGGCATGGGATAGAGGAAGGAATTCTTGTCGAGCTTAATCTTTTCCATGACTCCACCTCTTGATTGATTCAATCTCTACTGTAGGCAGCTGATGCCGGGAAATCGGGCTCTATCTTAGGGCAATCGCCTTCTCAGGACAGAGTTCCTGGCAGCAGAAACAGCTGATACAGGTATCGGCATCCACGATGGGTAGGTTGTCGTCGCCAATGGATAGGGCAGATACAGTGCAATGATCGATGCAGGTGCCGCAGCCCGTGCACAGGTTACGGTCCGCTTGCGGTCGCATCAGCGTCCTGTTCTTGATCAGCGTCTGTATCGCGTCATTCTGGAGAATCACCTGGCCGCCGAACGGAGGTAGCTTGAAATTGGGTATTGGTTTCAGCTCCCCAACGACTTCAATTGTCTTTGGGTCATAATCCCCAATACCGACCTCCTTCGCCTTCTGAAGGAATCGCAGGCACCTCGGTTCGCATCCCATCATCACCGCCACAACAGAGTCCAGCGCTACGGCGTTGTCAGACGCGATGATCATGCCTATGTCCCTCAGGTCAGTAGATGCCGGGCCGTTCCCCTCCATGCCTACCACAGCGTCCATTATAAAGAAGTCAGGTATGCGGAGGCGAAATACATCCACCAGCATTTCCTGAAAGCGTTCGGCATTACCCGCCGCCTTGTGGAGCTGTGCCTTCTGGGCGCCTGGAAGGATACCGTAACTGTTTTTGATCGCCCCCGTGATAACCGTCAGACCGTGGGTCTTGAATTTCGGCAGGCTTATGACGATATCGGCATCGAGGACAGCCTTGGAGACGTTGACGGCGGGCATGAATGCAGGATTGAAATCAACCTTCTGTGAATCTCCACCTATGTTCTGATAATAGCCTCTGGCCGCTTCCATGAGGCCCGTCTTCCTGAAGCTTGTCTCGTTTGCCCCATAGTCGAAGAGGCCGGGATTGTCGCCCACGACGATTGAGGCCGGCTTCATGGCTTCCACCTTGTCCACGACCGCACGAAGCACCGCAGGATTGGTGACAATGCCCTCTCTTGCCTCCGATGCCCGAAGCACGTTCGGTTTTATCAAGACACGCTTCCCCAGCAATTTTAGAGGGAAGAGTTCAAATGACCGCTCCACGGCTTCTCGGACATCCTCATAGTTAGCAGGGTGGATCATGACTCTCGGCATCGTCTTGCACCTCCTTCCCAGTCCTATCGTAATAAAACAAATGCCATGCCCTTGAGTCCCTATAATGACCATGCACTCTTATGTTTGACGAATCGGCCGCTCCGATACTCTTCGAAGGCGATCTGCAATTCTTTCTGCGTGTTCATGACTATGGGACCGTACCATGCGACAGGTTCCCCGAGCGGTTTCCCGGAAATCAGAAGAAAGCGGCCAAGCTCATCCTCCGAAGACGCTGGTATCTGCTCCCCGTCGTCGAAGAGCACAATGCTCTTATTAATATACAACGGCATCACTCTGGAAGTCGAAGTAGTTTGCCCCTTCCATCTCATAGCGAAAATGGTTCTTCTCCTCACAGAAAGAAGCCTTGCTTCCGATGATTTGTGCAAATATTTTGTGCCCAAGCTTGGTCGGGTTAATGAACTCTGTTCCAGCGGAAACAGTGCAATCAAGGTATTCTTGATCAACCACGATGTCCCGGATAGAACCTTCTGTCCCTGTACCTTTCCGCAGATGATCTTTATTTTGACGCCGTCTCCGGCAGGGACTTCGAGCATCTGATTGCCCTTCACGTCACGATACTGCGACTTCATCATCTCCTGCGAAGCCGGGAGATTGGCCCATAGCTGAAAAGCCCATATAATCCCCTTTGGGCATCTCCTGATGGATGATGCCGCTTCCCGCAGTCATCCATTGGACGTCTCTGGATGCGATCACGCCTTTGTTTCCCATACTGTCGCCGTGTTCCACATCTCCACGGAGGACATAAGTGATGGTCTCGATTCCCCGATACGGATGCCAGGGGAATCCCTTCGTGTAATATCTGGGATCGTCCTAGCGAAAATCATCGAGGAGCAGAAAAAGGTCGAACTGCGGCGTCTCGCTGAAACCAAAGGCTCAGTTCAAGTGGAGGCCAGTCCCCTCGATGGTCTGTTTGCTTTTAATGGCCTTGCGGATATTTCTTTCTCTTGCCATCTAAATCCTTTTTGCTACACTCCCTGCAGAACCTTGATAGAGAGGTCCTCAACTATGTCCTTGACCTTTTCTCTGTAGGCCAGCATGTGGGGGGTCTTCAGATGCGCTCTCAAGGCTTCCACGCTTTCCCACTTTTCAATGATTGTGACGACGCTCTTATCAAGTTTCTGCACAGGCAGGCCCGAATTAGTATCAATTGCAGGAAAATACTCGATGCACCCCTTCTCTTTTCTGACCTCCGGGACATTGGACTTAATTATCTCAATAAACTGAGAAAGCCTATCTGCTTTGATCCTTACCGACGCAATAACAGTGATCATGATATCTCCCCTTTCTGTGATACGCTACGCTACAGGAATTACTTTTCCTTTCCCTCATCAATATGAAATTTATGCGGCAGCCGGTGCGCAACCGGGTAAGAACTATCGCCATCACGCCTATAAACATCAGTCCGCTGAACAATGCATATACTGAAGCGAATATCCTCGCTCCTGTCGTTGAGAGTCGATTGACTGGCCCTATGCCCCCGAGGATCATGGACGCCTCAAGCAGAGAATCAATCCAACTGAATCCGGCTATCCAGTGGTATCCTGATACTCCGGAAAACAAAGCCGTTGCCACCAGGAGACCCGCCGTAGTGAAGAATTTGGCCATCCTTCTTATAAAAACCGACAACGGCGCCTGCCTTTCATGCTTCAGCTCAGACTTTAATAATCTCTAAAAGTGAAAATCCACAAATTGGGAAGCACATAATAATTATGGCATTGATGATAATTATTATGACTTTTCAAATTATGCTGTGAAAGAAAAATGATGTCAAGAATTTTTGAGGTGAAATGCTTTCACTTGATTTGCAGCAACAAATAAATTATATCTTACAAAAGTGCCTTGATTAATTTGTTCTCACTACTGCGGAAGCAGGGTTTCGTTTGCTTTTTGAAATGGATAGACTTGGGACTCGCGCCTTCGCGGGAATGACCCAATGGGAAGCGATCTTCGCTTATTTTCCCTGAAGATATAAAAGAGGGATGAGAAATGAAAATCAGCAAGACCAGTGAAATGCGGTTCATGGATAGATACGCTGTAGAAAAACTCGATATTCCCGAAGAGATTCTCATGGAAAACGCCGGGCAGGCCTCGACTTACGTCTTAGGACAAGAGGTCGGTATAAAGGATAAAAGATTTGTTGTGTTCTGCGGCATAGGCAGCAATGGCGGTGACGGCCTCGTCGTAGCGAGAAAAATCCACAGCAATGGCGGGTTGGTCAAGGTATTTATTGCAGGAGATTTGAAGAAGTTAAAAGGGGCGGCCAAAGCCAATTGGAATATAATTTTGAAACTTCCTATCGAAGCCCGGAGGATTGAGTCCATCGAAAAGATCAAGCGCGATGTCAGCCACTGTCACGGGATTGTGGATGCCCTCTTCGGTACAGGCTTGGATCGGGATGCGGCTGGTCTCCATAAAGAAGTGATTCAGTTGATCAACTCAAGCGGCAAGAAGGTTCTCAGTCTGGATATCCCTTCCGGCGTTAATGGAGACACGGGAGAGGTCATGGGCGCGGCTGTTAAGGCAGATTATACGGTTACATTCGGTCTCCCCAAGATCGGGAACATGTTCTATCCCGGATACGACCTGGGCGGAAAACTTTACGTTGCGCATATTTCTTTTCCGCCTTCCCTTTATAACAGCGATGCCCTAAAGGTTCAGATAAACGATTATGTGAAACTTCCACCCCGCAAGAGAGACGTCTACAAAGGGCGAATGGGAGAGGTCCTTTTTATTGCCGGCGCTGCATCGTATTTCGGTGCACCCTATTTTTCGGCATTGTCGTTTCTCAAGGCAGGTGGAGGGTACGCCCGTCTAGCTGCGCCTGTATCGATGACGCCGTTTATCGCGGCGAAGGGAAGTGAGATTGTCTTTGTTCCCCAGAAGGAGACGCGGGCAGGAAGCATAGCGTTGGAAAATCGCGACAGTCTGATCGAGCTCTCGGAAAAAATGGATATGGTGGTAATCGGACCTGGCCTTTCTCTCGACGATGAGACACAACAGCTCGTCAGGGAGCTCGTGCCGATTATCAAGAAACCCATTCTCATCGACGGGGACGGAATCACGGCGATAGCAGATCAACTCGAGATGATCAGGCAGAGAAAAGGAGAGACCATCCTCACTCCGCATCTTGGGGAGATGGCCCGCATTGCGAAGAAAGGTGCTGGCGAAATCAACATGCAGAAGATAGACATATTGCAGCTAACTGCCATGTCGTTGCATGCGATCATCGTCCTGAAGGGAGCCCACACATTGATCGGCTACCCGGATGAAAGGGTTTTTGTCAATCTCAGCGGCAATCCGGGAATGGCAACGGCAGGCTCAGGCGATGTCCTGACAGGGACCATCGCAGCCATGTTCGGACTCGGCCTATCGTTGGAGGATGCGGTGAAAAAAGGCGTCTTCATCCATGGCTTCTCCGGAGACCTTGCGGCGGCGGACAAAGGCGAGGACGGTATCACTGCCCAAGATATCCTTGATTATCTTCCTCTTGCCATGAAGTACGATAGAGAAAGCCCTCTCGAGGATTTCAGAAATATATATGAAGGGCCTTGTGTGGTGTGAGATAGAGGACTTCTATATATTTCTTTCAATGATATAGTCTGATATGGCAAGCAGCGACGCCTTTGGCTTAGAGTCTTCAAATGATTCAAGATAGCCTTTTGCCTCGCCGATATATGACTTTGCCTTATTAAGGGAATAATTGATGCCGTCCTGACGGTGGATCACAGAGACGATATCCGAGATAACCTTTTCATCCTGCTCCTTGCCCTCAACTGCCTTCTTAATCAATTTCTTTTCTTCTGATGAACATTTCTTTAGTGCATGAATTAGAGGCAGGGTTATTTTCCCCTCTTCCAGATCTTTTCCGATAGCCTTTCCAAATACGTCTTCCTCCGCTACATAGTCGAGTGTGTCGTCGGTAATCTGAAACGCGGAGCCGAGACGCATTCCGAACCGGGTGAGAGCCTCGACCTGATCGTCTGATGCTTTTCCCAGAATACCTCCCACAGCGCATGCGGCGGATATAAGGGTTGCCGTCTTTTTCTCGATGATCGTGAGATATTCTTTTTCAGTTATATTGGTATCGCCGCATTTGACAAGTTGAAGAACTTCCCCTTCCGACATGGTATTTGTCGTCGTGGAGAGGAGTTTGATGATTGCTAAATTGCCGTGATCCGTCATAAGTTTAAAGGATTTGGAATAGAGGAAATCGCCAACGAGCACACTGGCTGCATTACCCCATATATTGTTTGCGGAAATTTTGCCCCTCCGAGTCCTTGCTTCATCAATCACATCATCATGGAGCAGTGTGGCTGTATGAATGAATTCAATCACAGCGGATAGAGCGTATTTTTTCTCGCCTTTGTAACCGCAAAGCGAAGCGGTGGACAAAAGCAAAAGAGGCCTGAATCTTTTTCCGCCGCTGCCTATGAGATGATGGATGATTTCTGGTATCAGGTGCACTCCGGAACGGAGATGCGTTTCCATTTGTTCCTCAACACGTTTCAAATCATCCCCATAAGTGCGGAAGACATCCTGTATCTGCATCAACCAATCCTTATATGATTACAATCCTAAATGTTCGTTTATCAGGATGACTTTCACCCTGCCTTTCGGGAAGGATTTTTCCATGATCGCCCAACTGTTGCACAGGCGCCCGCTACTCTTGCATTCTTCGCAGTATGAAGTTTTGGCGCATGGGTTCTTCATGCCCAACCGCAGGACATTTGCCGGCGCGACATAATCCTTAATTCGCATCATCGCATCTTCGAGATCCGCGACAATTTTATTTCTGCCAACTAGAATGATCACATTTTTCGGCCCGAATGTAATAGCCGCAACACGGTTGCCGAGCATATCGAGGTTCACTAACATTCCCGATTCAGTCACCGCATTCGTTCCGGTAATGAAGAGGTCAACCAGGAGAGCCTGCCGGCGCCGTTCCCAGCCATCCTCACGCGATATGGTCTTATCAAATGTGTCAATCACTTTTATTTTCTTATTGTCCTTCAGTTCATCGTAAAGCCCAGTGGCGATGAATGTCATAGAGCCACCCCAGGAAATACTCTTGGGGGCAACAGCGGGAATGATTTCATTAAGCACAATATCCCTTGCTTCAGCAGCATTTTGAACCACAAACACATCGAAGTTATTTGCTTCCAGGGATAGTTTGATATCCGCAAGCCTGATCTGCCAGAACTTATCGACAACACTGTCCATGTCATGCCTCCTGCTTTGCTCGGATACTCGAATTTTTGGCATTATGGAGAAATGGGTGTTTCTTGTCAAGCCTGTATATTCTTACGGCTTCATGTAAAAGTGCTCCATCTGAACAGGGACTGTGCTGCCGGATTGCGCTCCGTCATGCGTCATGGTAAGAGTAAATCAATTACTATTCTAATCACTGTCGTTTTGTTTATGGACGATAATTCCTTCAGGCAGCTACTTAGCAGGCTCGGTCTCTCCTGGCAGGGCTACGCCAAAGTGAGAAAGGGTGTCAAGAAACGCATTGGGCGTCATATGCAGAAGCTTGGTCTCCTCACTATAGATGACTATTTTCAAGCCATGACCGACCCTGAGATTTTGAAGGATGTTGAAAGGATGATGAGCGTTTCCATAAGCCGTTTCTTCCGTGATCGAAACCTGTGGCGCACTCTCGAGGAAGAAATCCTCCCGGGTATCATCGCCGGAAATACTGGAAAAATTGATGTATGGTCGGCCGGTTGTGCGCTGGGACAGGAAGCCTACAGCGTCGCCATAACGTGGGAAACGCTGAAAACAAAGCGCCCCGCTCTGCCTGAACTTCGGATCCGGGCTACCGATATTAATCCCGATTACCTGCGTAAAGCCAAGTTAGGAGTTTATCACAGAAGCAGTCTGAAGAGATTGCCCGATGCTATTAAGGTGATTCATTTCCACGCATGCGAAGACGGGGAGAGCTACTGTGCGGCGGATCATCTAAAAAAATATATTGTGTGGGAAGCACATGACCTTATGAGAGAGCAGCCTCCCGCAAAGGCCTTTCAGATCATTTTCTTAAGAAATAATCTCTTCACATATTACCGCCGTGAAGGCGTCTCTTCCGTCTTTTTGAATGTCTTGGATAGCCTTGACGGCGGTGGATTTCTTATTATCGGAAGCCGCGAGAGGCCGCCTTCTCAAACATATACACTTTCACCATTTAAAGGCTCTTCGTATATCTTTCAAAAGACCTAGACGCGCATGCTGATTTTTCCTTAGCACGGTCGATCTTGTGAATCCGTGGAAGTTGGTTGAAAGAGAATCACGGGCAGAGTTTATATTCAGTCTTTGGGGCAGACCCACAGAATCTGACTCTTGCTTACAAAAATTACTTTTCCACCGAGGCTACTGAGCATTGTGGCATTGAATAGCACGACAAAGGGTCTTCGCCAAAATTAGGCAGGTCGGAAAGCCTGTCATGATCCTTGATATTAATCTGACCTTTCACCTGAGATCCGTTCGTCAAGCGAATATCTGCTTCTTTTATTTTTGGATCTTCAGATTCAGATATATTAGCCTATCTGTGCTGTATTTTAAATATGTGCCGCTCCATATCAAATGAAGGCAGGAAACCGCAGTTCGGCATCGACACGGTCTGCATTGCCCAAGTTGTACTGAATCAACTTTTTCAGGTGAACGAAGCTTTCATCATCCATGGAGATGAATTTAATGGCAGTCTCCTTTTCTCCGACTCTTACAATCCTGGCATCGATGAATATCTGTAAATCCCCGCTTAGAGTAATAATTACTTCGCAAGACTCATCCGTTTGAAAGAGGAGATTGGACGTGCAAAGAATCCCTACGAGGCTGATGTTGAAGGACTTCAGCTTTACACCTTCGCCCTTCACTAACACCTCAACATCAATCTGTATGGGAACGCGCGTGCGTCTTCTCCTTTCTGGAATCATAAAAACTCTTGTGGTCAAACCTTCTATGACCAATATCTGCGCGCTGAGCGCCGCTCAAATCCGGCCATCTCAAGCCCTAATATCTTTACTGGAACTTAATATCTATTTTACTGGCTGTTACTCGCTTAGCGCTTGCATAAGGCATGGAATCCTTATTTTCTAATGTCAGGGTCTCCCCCGGACCTATCTTCCTGGACTGTTCTCTGGCGGATGCGAGCAAAAAAGTGTCGTCGTCCTGAAGTTTATACTCAAGAGAAAAAGTAATTTCACGCTCCGTTCTGTTTCGCAAAGTTACCAACCACGCCCATTCCACTAGATCGTTTTCCATTAAATCCTGATAGATGCGGACCATCTTATATCCGTCATTTATGACCTCGAGAGGAAAGTTAGGATTTTTCATATTGGCACGGGGGGGAGACGGCACGAATTGCCCCTTCCCCGGAAGAGCAGTAATAAGATATCGTTCCTTAATATCGTCCCACATATCCGCACGGAGAGGGCGGACTGCGATTGTTGATAAGGCTACGAAGGACAGGACTGAAATTATAAGAATAAAAATACTTTCTCTTGGTAATTGTTTTATTTTCATATCAGGCACCTAAATGACTTTTTTCATTGCAGCAATGGCTATTTCGATTTGATCGTCCGTTGGCTCCTTAGTGGTAATCTTCTGCAACAATAATCCCGGCCAACTCAAGATTTGAACCCATCTCAAGTCTCTCTTTCTTCCGGTGAAGCGGATAATCTCATATGAGATTCCGGCAATAACAGGAAGGAGCAGAAGTTTATAGAAAACCCTGTGCAAAAAGTCAGGCCTCCCGAGGAGCGAAAATACTAGGATTGCCGTGATCATAACGACGAGGACAAAACTTGTCCCGCAGCGTGGATGGCGACTAGAGAATTTCCTGATATTTTCCACAATCAATTCCTGACCATTTTCCCAGGCGAATACCGTCTTATGCTCCGCCCCATGATACATGAATACCCGCCTCATGTCTTCCATAAAAAGGGTAGTGCCCAAAAAGCACAGAAAAATCCCGAGACGGATAAATCCCTCTACTATGTTCAAGAGAATTGTGCTTGATATGAACCCTTTCAATACAGAAAAGCAGTAAGCAGGAACGACGACGAAAAAAAATATGGCCGTGCCCAAACCGACTATGACTGAAATCGTCATTTCCCATTTTTTCGGCATCACATCATTTTCCGTCAAAGCCAGCTCGGCAGAATACATGAGGCATTTCATACCGATCACCATCATCTCCATAAGGGTGACGGAACCGCGTATAAATGCCAGTCCCAGACACTTATATCTTTTTGTGAGCGGAACATAATACTGTTCCCGGATGGCTATTTCCTTGTCAGGCTTTCTTACGGCGGCCGCGATCTTGTTTCCATGCCGCATCATCACGCCTTCTATAATAGCCTGGCCGCCGGCGATATCTTCCGGATGAGGTTTTTCATTCATTGCTTATAAGATAAGGATGTTTCTGTTTCATTCCAGTACGAGGAATCACCCGATTACCGGATTTTTGCCCCCGTGACTGGTTCTCTATCGAAACACAAAAGCGTCAGGCCGTCTTCCGCATCGGCAGCAAGGAGCATCGCCTGGGATTCTATGCCCATCATCTTTGTCGGTTTCAAGTTTGCTACAACAGCGATTTTCTTCCCGATGAGGTCTTCCGGCTTGTAATCCTTTGCTATACCCGCCACAAGAGTCCTGTTATCGCCGATATCGATCGTGAGCTTCAGCAGTTTGCTGGACTTGGGAATAGGCTCAGCCCCGATGACCTTGGCAACACGAAGGTCCACCTTCTCGAAATCGGCATAATCTATCAGCGGCTTTACGGGTTGAATCTCTTTCTCTGTCACTTCCGTTTTCTCCCTTTCTTTTTTATATTTGACCCGCGGGAAGAGCGCATCGAATCTCTTGAGGCTGTTTCCGTGCGTAAGCCCTCCCCAGCTTCGGATACCGTCAAAATCCTGAGCGGTTACGTTCGTGATCCCCAACTGATCCGCAATCTTCTCGGCCGAGCCCGGCATAAAAGGCGACACTAGGATTGCAATGATCCGAAGTGATTCGAGGAGATTATAAATAACCGTCTCTAGCCGGCTCTTATTTGCCGTATCCTGACCGAGTCTCCATGGTTCCTGCTCGACAATATATTTATTCGTCACGTTGATAAAATCCCAGATGGCGATCAAGGCCCTATGGAGCGTAAGCTCCAGGAAACAGTTCTCCACCTCAGCAACGGCCTTACCTGCAGCCGCCATGAGCAGCTTGTCTTCTTCAGTTTGAGCATCTCCTTCAGGCACTTTCCCGGCGCAGTATTTCATGGCCATCGTCATGGTCCTGCTCACCAAATTGCCAAGATCATTGGCCAAATCCGAATTGATCCTCTGGACGAAGTTCTCTTCGCTGAAACTGGAATCAAGACCAAAAACCATCTCCCGAAGAAGAAAATAACGGAAGGGGTCGAGGCCATATGTGTCTTTCAAATCCAGGGGCTTGATCACGTTGCCGAGGCTTTTCGACATTTTGCTCTGGTCAACGATCCAGTAGCCGTGAACGTTGAGATGCTGGTAAGGCTCAATACCTGCGGATTTCAGCATGGTGGGCCAGTAAATGCCGTGCGGCTTTAGGATATCCTTCGCAATTAGGTGCTGTGCATTGGGCCAGAATACCCTGAACTTTTCGCCGTTCGGATAACCTACTCCCGTAATATAATTAATGAGGGCATCAAACCAGACATACGTTACGAAGTTTTCGTCAAAGGGCAGGGTTATTCCCCAGTCCAACCTGCTCTTCGGCCTCGATATGCATAAATCTTCGAGAGGCTCCCTTAGGAAGGCAAGTACTTCATTCTTGTAACGCTCCGGCCTGATGAAACCGGGGTGATCATCGATATATTCTATCAGCCAGTCCTTATACTTGCTCATCTTGAAAAAGTAATTGCTCTCCTCGCGATACTCCGGAACCGTTTTATGATCGGGACAGAGGCCGTTCACCAGCTCTTTTTCCATGTAAAATCTTTCACAGCCTACGCAGTAGTATCCCTCGTATTTCCCGAAGTAGATGTCCCCAGCGTCGTAGACCTTCTTGAGAATCAGCCTAACTGTGTCAACGTGGTTTATATCGGTGGTCCTGATAAAATAGTCGTTGGTGACGGCAAGCTGCGGCCACAGTCTCCTGAACTGACTGCTGATGCGGTCTACATATGCCTTAGGGGTTGTGTTTGCTCCCCGCGCGGCTTCGACGATCTTGTCACCATGCTCATCCGTACCGGTCAGAAAAAATACCCTGTATCCGCAAAGGCGGTGATACCTGGCCAGAACATCGGCGACAATGGTCGTATACGCATGGCCTATATGCGGCAAGGCATTGACGTAATATATCGGCGTTGTAATGTAATATGCTTTCTCCACAAACAATCCTTCTCTCTTTAAAAAGCCGCCGGCATCAACAGAGAGCTGTAATCCCACATCTACAAGTCTTTTATATTAACTGTAATTTCTTTACCGCTTTCCAACTCGATAACTATTTCGCCCTTGATGATATTTTGCCTTATGATCTTGCCGCGCCCTTCAGGGATATTTATGACCTTTCCGCACTTTGGTACATGTTTTTTCATATCCTGATACCCCTCAAATTCAAAGGCCAGACAACACATCAATCTCCCGCAGAGACCTGAAATTTTTTCGGGATTCAGAGACACACTCTGTTCTTTCGCCATCTTGACGGATACCCGGTCCAGATTGGGGATCGAATTCGCGCAACATACTTCTCTGCCGCAAATCCCCAGACCCTTTATCATTCGGGCTTCGTGACGGGCGCCGATCTGCCTTAATTCAATCCTCATCTTGAACTGCTGAACCAGATCCTTTACGAGTTCCCGGAAATCCACCCGGCTTTCCGCTGTGAAATAAAATACTATCTGGCTCTTATCGAAAAGACATTCCACGTCAATCAGTTTCATGGGAAGATTCCGTGCCTTGATTTTCTCCAGGCAAAATTGGCGGGACTCTTGTTCCAGGGTTTCATTCTCTTTCTTGACTCTGAAATCTTCCTCTGTAACCTTGCGGACGACGCTCTTGAGACCATTTGGCAGTTTATTGACCGGCACGGGTGTCACTGAAGTAATTACCGTACCCCAAGACATGCCGTTTCCAGTATTGACAATAACCTGATCGTTTTTTGCAAGCTGGAGATCACCAGTTTCAAAGTTATATATTTTCCCATCTTTGCGAAACTTTATGCCCACAATATTTTTCAGATTTACCTGCTCCATTTCCCCCTACTGAACTCGTCTTAATCAGCCATGAACCATTTGTCTGCACCTGAATGCCGCTGCCTGTAACGGCAGAAAACCAATTATTCATGATACCTGTTCAGTGTAAACATCATGACCTCTAAAGTCAATTGTTTATTGGCATTCTGATTTAGTGCGTGGAATGCCCGATCCACAGCCCTTATGCGGCTCACAATATCGCGGCCAGATTCACTCTCTGCAACAGATTTTATGATATCAATATAATCCTGATTGATGAGACTCTCTCGATCGCCGGTTTCCTTGTACACCAATGCATCCCTGTAACCGGTCATTAAGATGCCGAGCCTTTCCATAATATCGTTTCTTTCCTTTCCAAAATCCTTGAGAGCGGCCAACGTTTTGAGGGGATCTTTCGTTTTGATCCTTGCAATTATATCAAGGACGGTCGCCCTCGTTGTCAGATACGCCTCATCATTCATTGCCTGGGCCATCCCGATGCTGCCACCCGACGATAAGGCAATCAGTTGGGCCGATTTATGGTCGAGTGATGATTTTTTCTCTAAAAAAGAAGCAACTGTTTGCCGGCTAAGTGGATTAAATCTCAACTGCTGGCATCTCGATATAACAGTAGCAGGAAGCTGATGGGGATGTGAAGTGAGCAATACCAATATATTTGATGCCGATGGCTCTTCCAGTGTTTTGAGGATAGCATTAGCGGAAGCGATATTCATCCTATCTGCATCTACGATGATGAAAATTCGCTTCCCTCCTTCAAGGGGGCTGAATTTCATCTGCTCCTGGAGTTCTCTGATTTCCTGTATTTTTATTGATTGTCCTTGAACTTCTAACGTAATCACATCAGGGTGATTCCCGTGGTCTGTCTTTAGGCAGGACGGACATGCATCGCATGCATCGAAGGTGTCCCTCCCGGAAGCGCAGTTCAGCGCCTTGGCAAATACCTCCGCCACGGTCCTTTTTCCGACGCCTTCCGCGCCGTAAAAAAGATACGCATGGGCAATACGATCCCTTGACATAGCCGATTGAAGGACCTTTATCTGTTTTTCATGACCATAAATATCTTTGAAAGACATGCAATCAACCTTTTCTTAAAGCTGAACAATCCAAAAATTCTCATGTCAAGAATCTCATAGGTAAGGCTATGAGAATTTTGACGCTGTCTTCAGAGATGGGATCTTGTGCTTAGAGTTTCTCGTTAACGAATTGCAACAGATGTACGCAGACTTCGCGATGGACGGATTCGATATCTTTTGACGCATCGACGATCCGGAACCGGTCAGGTTCGTCTCCCGCAAGGAACCGATAACCCTTACTCACCCTATTGTGAAACTCCAGTGCCTCTCTTTCAAATCGATCTTCCGCCGGTATCCCCTTATTGCTGGATATTCTTTCCATGGCCCTTCTTAAACCCATCTCCACCGGCAGATCAAAAAGAATGGTGAGGTGCGGCTTCAGACCAGCCGAGGAAAAATCGTTGATGCACCTGATAAAGTCAATATTTAAACCCCTGCCGAAGCCTTGGTAGGCAATCGTCGCATCAGAAAACCGGTCACACAAGACCACTCTTCCTCCCTTCATGGCGGGCCCGATCACCTCCTTGATATGTTGCGCCCTCGCTGCTGAGAAGAGAAGAAGTTCCGTTTCGGAGGACATGGCCGTCGTATCGAGCAGGACATTATTAAGGAGCATCTCCCTGATCTTTCTCCCGATGGGGGTTCCTCCCGGTTCTTCTGTAATGATATAAGGTATGCGGCGCTCACTCAGAAAGCCAGCAGCGAGCTTAATCTGGGTTGACTTCCCGCAACCTTCGATGCCTTCAAAGGTAATAAATCGCTCCATAGTGACACTCTCAACAGGAGAATTTTCAATGCAGAGATATGTATTTTATGTCATCCGAGGAGAAAATCGATGGGAGATAGTGCCGGCTGTGTATGGGTTGCAGGATTTCTCCTTTCTGTCGAAATGACAAGCGGAAGTCCTTCTATGACGGGCATCAACAAAAACAGACGAGGGAAAACACCCGGCCTTGACCAAGGCGGGAAACTTCCCCTTTTATCGCCGATGCATGTTTTAACTCTATTTTTCGTCTCCAGGTACGATGGCTTCCACAGGACATTGATCGGCACAGGTCCCGCAGTCAGTACAAAGCTTCGGGTCAATCACGTATTTTTCTTCTCCCTCGCTTATCGCCTCGGCGGGACATTCACTTTCGCAAGAACCACAGGCGATGCATTCATCTGTAATCACATATGCCATTTTTCCTCTCCTTATCTTTTTACTATATGGGCCTTTTAAATACCCTTTCTTGAAATCTACGTCACGGAAACGACGTCTTTTACTCCAGGAACTTCTTTCTGTAAATATTTCTGTATCCCCATTTTCAGGGTCATTTGCGACATGGGGCAGCCGCGGCAAGCTCCCAGAAGTTTCACCCGGACGATACCTTCATCATCCACGTCAACAAGCTCAACGTCACCACCGTCCGCCTGTAGATTGGGCCGGATACGCTCTATGGCACTGCGTACTTCTTCTTTCATTGCATAACCTCCATTCACTAACAAGATCAAGGGCGAGTAGTAGATAATAAAAAAGTTTGCCCATGGTCGCATTATAGGTGCCCTGGGTTTAATGGGGCATCTCTTTTACCATCCTTCTGACGAGGCTCTTTGCCACATCAGGAAGGGCAGGTTTCATAAGTATGTAGTCCTCCACTTCATGATGCCCTGCAGTCCACATTGTCTTGCCTGAAACTGTCTCGATCATTTTGACGCCCATGACTACTTTGGCTACCTTGTCGCCTTTTTCCACCGTGTAATTCCAGTAGTCAACGTTGGACAGCAGAAAGGCATCGACTTTTATCATTTCACCGAGCTTTCGACTAAGATCAGCATCGGAATAGTTGACAGCTTTCAGTTTGGACATATAATTGAGGAACACCTTCCGAAGCTCCTCGCTGGATTGCATCTGCCTGTTTATTGCATCTGCAGAAACAACATTCGTAAACCAGTCCGTATCGACGAGCACACCAGCGATGATCTGATCAATTAGGCCCCTTGCTTCTTCATATGTCCCCACATCTACCGGAAACACTCCGATTCTCTTGGGATGGAAATCCTTTGCTTCTGGGACGACCTCGGAATAGCGGATTCCTGCACAGCCAGCAAGCGCGAGCAGCAGAAGCATCGTTACAAGCAAAAGAAATGTATCCCTCGTCATAATAGCCGCTCCTGCATTATTATTCAAACCAAATACCTAGTCAGGCAAAGCCAAGCTAGGGAACTTATACCAGCGATGATATAGCTGGTTTCGAGAATGCCCTCCTGAACAACACCGGAAAATGCCGCCCTTCTAACATAAAGCCTGAAATAAATCCACATAAAAAATATACACATCAAGAGGGCAAAACTCAATGAGGAAGTCCACCCTAAGACATGGGATACGCTGAGCAAAATGACCAGCAAAACGAGTATCCCCTGCAGTAGAACCTGAGTGGATTTTTTGCCTATCAGAACAGGTATTGTCTCGCGACCTATGAACCTATCGTTTTGAATATCCAAGATATCGGATATGGCAGATCGGACGAAGACAATGCCGAAGGTAAAGAAAAAAGCCACAAGCATACCAGCGGTAACGGAGAGACTGATTTCGAACTGTGGCAGCACTGCCACAACAGCTGCCCAGGCCATGGCCATGAAAATGTTCTTGGAACCCGGCACGTCTTTAAGGCTCTTGAAACGCAGGTTCCCCGGCAGTATTTTCGTATTATAAAGTACGCCAAAAATAGAAATTAAAAAAAGCAATATGAAGGCATTCAAGCCTGCAATTAGGGAAGTTATCAAGGCCAGAACCAGAGATACTATTGCCGCCGACACGTAAGCATTTTCATGTTTGAGATAAGAATCTTCCCTGAATGATCCGATGATGGTGCTCGTTTTTCTGTTGATGAGCCGGTTGAGTGTATGCATGGCATATACATAAAGCGACGTTGTCAGAATATTCAATATATTCATAGGGAGTCTCTGCAAGAGCATGCTTGCAAAAGACAGACACCCTGCTCCTATAGCAGAATAGATTTCCGTCTTGACTGCAAATACCCAGAAGCTGAAGAGCCTCTTTGTCTGCTTCTGCTTCTCATCCTGATGGCTTGTAACAGCGTCATAAACCCGGTTAATTATCCAGTTCGGCGTCGAAGCTCCTGCGGAAATACCTATCTTCTCGTACCGACTTGAAGGAATGTCCTTTAATTCATCTGCAGTCTCGATGTGAAACGTCTGCTTACACTCAAGCTGTGAAATTCTGACTAGCCTTTTTGTATTTGCACTGTTTTTGCCGCCGACGATAAGAACGGCATCCATTTCTACGGCCAGAGCCTTGAGCTCGGACTGTCTCTTTTCCGTGGAATCACAAATAGTATTGAAAATCACAGCGCCGGGGAACCTTGTCTTGATTCTATCCACAATGTCGATAAAGTCATCCGTGTTCTGCGTGGTCTGGGCAACTACACACACCTTATCCAGGGGCGGGAGATTGTCAACCTCCGCAGCACTGCCGATAACAAAGCCATTGCCGTGGGCATACCCGAGAAGACCATCGACCTCCGGGTGTTCTCTGTCGCCAATGATTAGAACTGCGTGGTTTGATGATGCGTGCTTTTTGATTATAGCCTGAACATGAGCCACTTTAGGACAGGTGGCATCAACGATCTTGATTCCTTTCTCCCTGATCTTATTTCTCTCCTCCGGGGATATGCCGTGGGCCCTGATTATGATGGTGGCGCCTTTACCGGATGCATCAATATCGTCAATATCATTTACTGGGATAATCCCTCTCGCCCTCAGAAGTTCAACAGTCTGGGTATTGTGAATCAGGGGGCCATACGTATAGACATCTTCTTTTCCTTTGCGCTGCGCAATATCGAGAACGAGATCGACGGCCCTTCTCACACCCATACAAAATCCCGCTGTCTTGGCAAGTTTAACGTCCATATGTTTTACAAGACCTTCACTTCAGTAAAGCTACGGTCGAAAAAGCACTTCTGAAAGAAACTGTCAGATGTCTCTCATTATAAGTATCTTATGTTTTCAGATAAATAAAGAACTCCCTATTGCCCTTGGGCCCTATGATGGGGGATTCGCAGACGCCAATAACCGACAGCCCCATTTCTGTGCAGAACTTCTTTATTCCCTCAATTACTTTTTCATGCACCTCCGGATTTCTTATGACGCCGTGCTTTTCAACCTCATCTCGCCCTGCCTCAAACTGAGGTTTAATAAGGGCAAGTATGATTGCATCATTCTTCTTCACTAGCCTGAGCACGGCAGGGATGACAAGCCTGAGCGAAATAAAGGAGGCATCTATCATGGCCAAATCAATGCCATCCTTAATTTCCGAACCTTCAAAATATCTTATGTTCGTCCTTTCGAAGTTGATAACCCGTTCGTCCGTCCTCAATTTCCACGCCAACTGGCCATAACCGACATCAATGGCATAGACCTTTCGCGCCCCTTCCTGAAGAATGCAGTCGGTAAAGCCGCCAGTAGAAGCACCTATATCAAGGGCAATGAGGTCTCTTACATTGATATCAAACGCCGTAAGTGCGCCCTTCAATTTCAATCCCCCCCTGCTGACGTAGGGATTATCTTCTGCCACCATTCTGATTTCTGCATCCGGAAAAACGAGGGCGCCCGCCTTCTCCATCCTAGTCTCTCCCACGAGCACGGCGCCTGACATAATCAGCGCTCTGGCTCTCTCGCGGGTCTGGCAGATATCTCTCTCCACCAGCAGCAGGTCCAATCTGACTTTTTTGATTTTGTTGCTCATGTGGTGAAAGGTTCACCGCTCCATCACAGACCGCGCCGCTTCCATGATGCCCTCCTCGTCAATGCCGTACATCCTTCTTAATTCCTTCTGAGTGGCTTGTTCGGCGAATCTGTTTTTGATGCCGAGTCTCTTTATGATGACATCATGAATACCCTTTTCTTCAAATAATTCCAGAACGGCGCTTCCGAATCCACCCATGAGGACATTCTCTTCGACCGTGATTATCCTCTTTATGGAACCGGCGGTTTCGCAGAGCAGCCCTTCATCAAGTGGCTTGATGAAACGGGCATTGATGACCCTTGCATTGATTTCTTCCGCCTTCAGTTTCACTGCGGCAGCAACGGCAGGATAAACAGTAGAGCCGATGGCCACGATGGCCAAATTCGCGTTTTCGGCATCATAGACAATTTCGCCTCTTCCAACTGTAAGAGGCACGGGAATATCATCGATGGGCACACCAGTTCCCCTGCCACGGGGATATCTTATGGAAACAGGCCCCCCGCACTCAACTGCTGTCTTAAGCATATGCTGGAGTTCATTTTCGTCCTTGGGCGCCATCACAATAATATTAGGAATGGAGCGGAGATAGGAATAATCAAAAAGTCCGTGGTGGGTCGGTCCATCGGCTCCCACGAAACCTCCCCGGTCGAGGGCGAGCACCACCGGCAATTTCTGCAGGCATACGTCGTGGATAATCTGATCATAGGCCCTTTGCAGGAATGTCGAATATATCGCTACGACAGGAATCAGGGCCTCTGTGGCGAGTCCGGCAGCAAAGGTCACACCATGCTGTTCAGCCATACCCACATCATAGAAACGCCCGGGATATGTCCTTGCAAACTCAGCGAGGCCCGTGCCTTCACTCATGGCGGCTGTCACGGCAACAATCCGAGGATTATCGCGGGCCAGTTTTATAATCGTCCTGCCAAACATTTTTGTGTAAGACAAAGGCACAGCAGCTTCATCAACAGGCTCGCCTGTATCGATCTTAAATGGGGCAATGCCATGGAATTTTGCCGGGTCATCTTCGGCGAATTTATAGCCCTGTCCTTTTCTTGTGATGACGTGCACGAGGACAGGACCCTCCAATGCTCTTACGTTTTTCAGATTCTTGATGAGATTATCGAGGCGATGCCCTTCCAACGGCCCTACATACGTGAACCCGAGTTCCTCAAACAAGACACCGGGAACAACCAAACCTTTCAGCGATTCCTCCACCTGTTTTGTAAACTTCACCATCTGTTCCCCTATGGAGGGAATAGACTTCAGAAAGTTCTTAAATTCCGTCTTGAATTTTGTAACAGTGTGGCCCGTCATGATGCGATTGAGATAAGAGGACATGGCCCCCACATTGGGTGAAATGCACAGCTCATTATCATTTAATATGATGATGAGATTCTTGTGGCGGTCCCCCGCCCAATTCAGGGCTTCAAAAGCCATTCCCGCTGATATGGAACCGTCGCCGATGACGGCAATGATTTTAAAGTCTCCTCCGTTAAGACACCTTGCCTCGGCCATACCAATCGCGGCAGATATGGACGTGCTACTGTGACCCGTATTGAAGACATCGTACAGACTCTCCTCTCTCCTGGGAAAACCGCTTATCCCGCCCTTCGTCCTTAAGGTGTGAAACAGGTTCTTGCGGCCCGTTATAATCTTATGGGCATAGGCCTGATGTCCCACATCCCAGATGATCTTGTCCCTCGGTGTATTAAATACGTAGTGAATAGCAAGCGTCAATTCGACCGTTCCCAGAGATGAAGCAAGATGGCCGCCGTTCTTCGAGACAATGTCGATAATCATTTCTCTAATCTCTCCGGCGAGTCTGTTCAACTGGGCAAGATCGAGCCTCCTGATATCTTCAGGAAAATTGACTGCAGAAAGGATGCTGCTGTTGTCTTCCCTGCTCATTATTTTTCCTTTATGATCTTCTCTCTATGATATACGCGGCGATCATCCTTAATGGTTCCGCCCTGTGATCAAAGTTTTCTATCGCCGAGAGTGCACCTTCTACAAGCTCTCCCGCCTTTTTCCGGGACACATCCACGCCCACGAGAGCGGGGTAAGTTACCTTACCCCGCTTGGTGTCGCTCCCTGTTTCTTTTCCCATTAATTTCTGATCCCCTTCGACATTGAGGATATCGTCGGCTATCTGAAAGGCAAGGCCCACGTGCCGCCCATATGATGTAAGGGCATTGAGTTGAACCTCACCCGCATCTGCCAATATGGCCCCTGCCTTGACGGCGGCGGTAATCATTGCTCCCGTTTTATGCGTGTGGATAAAGTTCAGGACTTCGGTTTCAACCGCTTCTCCCTCCGATTGTACATCAACTACCTGACCTCCTACCATGCCGAAGCATCCCGCTGCCCTGGCAATGTCGTGGATCACGGAAATCAATTTTTCAGGCGCGATCTTTTCCATCAGGCCTCTATCCGACATCAGATGAAACGCCTCCGTCAAGAGAGCGTCACCGGCGAGAATGGCCATATTTTCACCGAACACCTTGTGGCTTGTACGTCTTCCCCTCCTGTAGTCATCATCGTCCATGGCGGGAAGGTCGTCATGGATAAGGGAATATGTGTGGATTAGCTCTAATGCGCAGGCCACAGGAAGAATCAAATCGATATTGCCGCCTACTGCCTCTGCCGAGGCCAGGCATAGGATGGGCCTGATTCTTTTCCCGCCTGCAAAGAGGCTGTACCGGAGGGCTTTGAAGATTACAGGCGGATAGTTGTCCTCTCCGGGTATGTACCTCTCAAGGGCCTCATCGATTATCTTCTTCCTAGCATCCAAATATGTGCCTAGTGGTACATTAAGATTCGGACTCATTCTCTTCCACCTTAAACGGCTTAATGACCAGACCCTCTTCCTGCTTAAGCAATATTTCCACCCGTCGTTCCGCCTCGTCAAGCTTCCGTGAACATAGACGGGCAAGCTTTATTCCATCTTCAAAAGACTTGAGGGATTCTTCCAGAGTCATGTCCCCAGCCTCCATTTTCTTCACAATATCTTCCAATCGCCCCAGCGCTTCTTCAAATTTTTCCTTTGCCATGTTCCCACCCCTCTTTGACATCCGTCACTTTCGCCAGAAAGCTGCCCGACGAGACCATAACGTCCACACTGCTCCCCACGGCAACCGATGCAGCCTCCTTCACAATAAGACCTTCAGGAAGCTTCTTCACAATACTGTATCCCCTTCCCAAGACGGCGAGGGGACTTAATGTGTCCATGATAGCGAGGTCCGTTCGCACTTGCGCCTTCATGCGCTCCATCATATCATGCCACCCGGCTATCACACTCTTTCTGAAATTTTCAAGAATAAATCGATGATCACGGATCTTCAAAAGAGGATTGGCATGGTCCAAGCGAAGCTCAAGATTAAGCAGTTTATGCCTCTCCCCGACCCATTTGTGGTCAAGGCCTTTCTTCTGCCTCTCAAAACGGTCGTCGACGATCATGCGTAGATCATCAATCCTTCTCCTAGGATCCTTCAGCCGCCATTGCAGCACGCGCGCCTGTTCACCCATTCTAGCTATCAGGCGACGCTCGCAATTGATCAGTCTAGTATGCAGAGCCTCTATTGAATTTATAAGCTCCCTTCTGACGGGAACAACCAGTTCCGCCGCCGCCGAAGGAGTCGGGGCCCTGAGGTCCGCAACAAAATCAGCAATAGTAAAATCAATCTCATGCCCGACGGCGGAGATTATCGGAATCCGGGAACGATAGATCTCTCTTGCCACCCCTTCATCGTTGAAAGGCGCTAGGTCCTCCAGCGATCCTCCTCCCCTGGCTATGATAATGACATCAATATCCCCCAATGCTTGCATATCGGTGATTGCGCTTCTAATTTCCGTGGGCGCTTCCATGCCCTGCACCCTTACGGGGGCGATAAGAATATCCACGGAAGGAAAGCGCCGCCTCGTGATATGTAAAATATCCCTGATGACTGCACCTGTTGGAGATGTGATTACCCCGATCCTACGGGGGAGAAAAGGAATGGTTTTTTTGTGAGCAGGTTCAAAAAGACCCTCCGCCAACAGGCGGGCCTTAAGCTGTTCAAGGGCCTTCTGGAGAGCGCCTACGCCCTTCGGTTCCACCACATCCACGATCAGTTGGTACTCGCCCCGCGGATGATAGACACTCACCCTTCCACAGCAAACGACACGCATCCCTTCTTCAAGATCGAACTTTGCCGATCTGGCCCATGGAGACTGCCTTTGCGTGGGCAGGGCTCGGAAGATGACGGCTCTGATCTGACTCTTCTCATCCTTGAGGGTGAAGTATATGTGGCCCGATGCAGGCCGTCGCAGATTGGATACCTCCCCTTCCACCCACAGAGTATCGAAGCTCGCCTCGAGGAGTTGCTTGATATTTTCATTTAACTTTGTGACGCTCAGTATTTCCTTCATATCAGTTGCAAGTACCAGATATTGCAATCGCTGACAAGGCCGATTTTTTCTTGGCCTGAGATATGCCGCTATGAGATTGCTTATGCGGAAACAGCCTCTGCCTCCGGAACGAAAGATGCATCAGCAAGACTAACGGCATCTTTTCGCAACTGCCAGCCTCCGTACCCTGATTTGCATCGCCAAACTGTCATTGACACATGAGGGAGCTTTTCATATACTTCCTACGATGTGATATCATTATGAAAGATTTCTCGCTGAGTTTGCACTCGGTAAACTGAACGGCTCGAAATGACAAAAAAGGAATTGTGGTGTGTCCTGCGGAGAAGATAAGAATCCGTCATTTCAGTTAATACAGAAAAAATGACGAAACTGAAAAATACCGCCCTTAATAAGCAGAAAACGATACGCGATTCTGAACAGCGTTTCCGTCATATCTTTGAGCACTCACCCGCCATGGTGTATCTCACGGATGTCGATGGCGTCATACTGGATATGAACATTGCCGGCGCCAAGATGCTTGGCTATGACTCCCCGGGAGACCTCCTCGGTCTCAAATCATCCCACCATGTTTATGCAGACCCTCAGGACCGCGAACGATTCCGGAAAATCATCGAGCAAACGGGCTCTGTCCAGGATTTTGAGACCCGGTTTCGCAGAATGGACGGCACGGTCATAGATGTGAGGATTACCGCCACTATACGCAAGAACAAAAAAGGCGGTGTTGCGGGATATGAGGGATTCGTCATAGATGTTACAGACCGGAAGCAGGCTGAGCGGGCGCTCCAGGACTCCGAAGAAAAATATCGCATCGTGGTGGAAAACTCTCTCTCCGCAATCTTCATTCACCAGGGCGGGCTCTTCCGCTTCGTCAACCATCGATTCGCGGAGATGCTGGGATATGACAAAATGGAAGATATTGTTGGAAGGCCTTTCTGGGATGTCGTCCACCCGATTGATCGGGCATTGGTCAAGGAAAGAGGACTCAAACGGGAGAAATCTGACTTTTCGCCATCGCGCTATATTTTCCGGGTGATAAGGAAAGACGGCACAACGATCTGGGTGGATTTGAGGGCAACCCACGCCACGTATATGGGAGACGCAGCAGTGGTGGGAAACCTTATTGATATCACCCAGAGCGTCAGGGCCGAAGAGGAGGTCCGCCAACTCTCGAGGCGCCTTATCGAGGTCAGTGAGGATGAGAAAAAAAGATTGGCCGCCGACCTGCATGATGAATTAGGCCAGGCACTCACGTCGCTGCATTTTGATCTGGAGGCCTTGCAGACATCATTCGGCGCGAAACTCGCCGGACAGAAAAAGCGATGCCAGGGACTGATACGCACAGTGGAAGGGATGGCGGATAATGTGCGGAAAACCACGTCCTATCTTCGTCCGGACCTCCTGGATCACCTGGGGCTCGTACCGGCGCTGGAGTGGTTTATTCATGACTTCACCGCCAGGCGGACGGAAACGGAGGTCGATTTTCAGGCGCTCGGTTTGAAGAAGAGGCTGAACCCAAATATTGAACTCGCTTTATACAGGCTTTTTCAGGAATGCATGACGAATGTCTCCAAGCATGCGAAGGCCACGCGGGTCGAGATCATGCTGACTTACAGCCATCCCCGCGTCATCTTCATCGTCAGGGATAACGGTGTAGGCCATGAGCTGTCGAAACGCGGGACAACAACAGGCAAATCCCCTGGAGGCATCGGTCTTCTCAGCATGAGGGAGAGGGTTGCTTCACTCGGAGGTTCTATCGACATCGCTTCTGCACCGGGAAAGGGTACGACTATACGGGCTGAGATCCCTGTGGGATAGAGGACAAAAATGAAAAAGATCAGAATCCTGATTGCAGATGACCATGCTATTGTGCGGGACGGGCTCAGGCAACTTTTGAACAGTCAGGCAGACATGGAGGTTACCGGCCAGGCGGAGGACGGTCGGGAGGCGTTGAAGAAAGTGAAGACGCTGCGTCCCGATGTCATCCTTCTCGATATCGCTATGCCGCGTCTCAGCGGCCTTGAAGTTATAACTCTGATCCGTGAAGCATCGACTGAAACGCAAGTAGTGGTTCTCTCGATGCATGCGAAGGAAACCTACGTCCAGCAAGTCTTGGCATCAGGAGCCCTCGGCTACGTCCTCAAAGCCTCACCGAGCACAGATATCCTCGAAGCGATCCGGACGGCTCACCGGGGTGAGTATTTCCTCAGTTCCCGCCTGAAAGCAGAGGTCATCGGCCAGTATTTGAAGACGCGACCGATGGCTGCAGCGGTTCGTGGTTATGAACTTCTCACTGAAAGGGAACAACAGGTCTTCCGCCTGGTCGCCCAGGGCCACTCCACAGCCCAGATCGCCGAAATCCTTTGCGTGAGCGCCAAGACTGTGGAAAAGCACCGCACGAGCCTAATGAACAAGCTGGGCGTGCACGACCGCATGGAACTCCTCAAGTACGCGATAAAGATCGGCGTTGTCGATCCAGAGTTGTGGGAAGACTGATGCTGACCTGCAAAACTTCGCGCTGTATCATTTCGAACAGAAGAATTTGTCACAATTGAAATGACATACTTATTTCGAAAGCGTCCCACCTTGAAATCGCCCATTTCATAAATTCTTAATTTTTGTCCGGCTCTTCAAGTCGAAGACTTTATGCCGTGAACCACCCTGAAAAGTAGGGTCTTCCCCCTCCATAATGGGGTTCTCCCCCCATTGTTTCATCGCCCACGGTATTCTATGTCACTATACGGGTGGAAAAGAATTTCTTCCCGCAGGGCAAAAGAGGAAGGGGACTTTGCGGGATGCACATACTTTTGCCCGAATGTGCCATCGTCGGCGCTGGCGGCGATAAGGGTTTAATTTTTCTCTTACAGTTATCTTTACAATGAAAGGAGGAAAGCAAATGGACTGGAAACAAATATATAACAGCAAACTTGTATCTGTCGAGGAAGCAGCCGCCGGTATTGGATCAGGAGACAGAATCTGGATGTCTCCATGTTCGGGGTCGCCTATACAGATTGCAGAAGCCCTTGCGG
>Ga0326727_10001239_pt1 | contig 96845 bp, 77 predicted proteins | sample MB2enrmetagenome_FD_207643 | JGI IMG/M metagenome (GOLD analysis project Ga0326727, IMG submission 207643) | Lab enriched peat soil microbial communities from McLean, Ithaca, NY, United States - MB29MY | ecosystem: Environmental > Terrestrial > Soil > Wetlands > Peat | place: USA: New York... | reverse complement strand
TCAGTTTTTGGGTGCGGAGAATGACGATCTCGGCCAGCGCCATGAACGCTGGAATCGTGGCTACCATCACGGCCGCCAGGCCCGAGGGCACGCGCTGCTCAGCCCAGAACAGCAAGCCGTAGTCGCCCACAAAGATCAGCGTGGCCAGCAACACCGCCGATCCCCACTCCTTGGCCGACGGATTGCGCTCGCCCTTGAGCAGCATCCACAAATAAAGCGCAAGCCCCGCGGCCACGAAGCGCATGGAGGCGAGCAGGAAAGGCGGGACCTCTTCGACGCCGATCCGGATGGCCAGAAACGTGGAGCCCCAGACAAAATAGATGATCCCGAACGCGAGCAGCGTCTTCCACCGCATCGAATCTGTCGCCGCCGAATTCATCGCGAACTCCAGCCGCCGAAAGAAAGCCAGCTTCCAGCTTCTAGCTTTTAGCTTTCAGCTTCTTATTGTTGATTCGCGCCTCACAGCGAAGCTTCCTCAGTCCCTGATCCCTGTTTCCTGATCCCTGATCCCTGATCCCTGTTTCTTGATCCCTGACCCCTGATCCCTGACCCCTGCTTTTTACCAGCTGTGCAGCCACTCCTCGTCGCGGCCGATCCTCACCCGTGTATGAAACAGTTCGCTCAGCCTCTCTTCGGTCAGCAGCTCCTCGCGTGGCCCATCGCCCACAATCTCTCCGCCGCGCATCAGGATGATGCGATCGATCTCAGGCAGAATGTCGCCGAGGTGATGCGTCACCAGCACCAGCCCCGTGCCTTCTGCCGCCAGCCGGCGCAGCGTCTCCCGCAGCTCCCTCTGCGCGGCAAGGTCGAGCGCATTCGACGGCTCGTCGAGCAGCAGTTGCCTGGGCCTGTGCACCAGCGCCCGCGCAATCAGGATGCGCCTCTTCTCCCCGGCCGACATGGCGCCCACCAGTTGCTCCGCCAGGTGGGTCGCCTCCATGCGCTCCAGCGCCTCACCTGCGCGCTCGCGCATCTCATCCGTCACATGCAGATTGGGCCACAGCGTCGATGCCGAGAAGAACCCCGCCACCACCGCGTCGATTCCCCGCGTGACCACGGTGCGCTCGCCCGGCAGGTCGGCGCTCACCACGCCAAAGTGCTTGCGCAGCTCGGTCAGGTCCCAGCGCTCGCGCCCAAAGATGCGCACGCTCATGCCTGGCTCGACCACGGGATAAATCTGGCAGGTAATGGTCAGAATCAGCGTCGACTTGCCGCAGCCGTTCGGTCCCAGAATCGCAACATGCTCCCCGGTGCGAATGCTCAGGCTCACATTGTGCAGCACAATGCGCTCGCCGCGCGCCACGTTCACCCGGCGCAGCTCCAGGAACTCCGACGCGGCATCGCTCTTCGCCGCGTTTGCGCCCTCTTCAAGTGTTTTATCCGATTGGGCCGACACACCGTCCACGACAGGCTTCACAGGTCCCAGATTACCTTATTGCCTGAAGCCAGATTCTGGCACTCGCCCGGCGTTCCAGCGACGCACCATTGCACCGCCGGGCCTCGCATCGTCACGCATCGGCACTCTTACCCCGCGTGAGCGCAGCTGCCTCCGGCCGCCTTGCTCTGGTACATCAGCTCGTCGGCGCGATGCACAATCTCCTCGGCATCTTCGCCAGGCCGTGAAAGCGCCGCCCCAACCGACACTGAAAGCAGAATCTCCTGTCCGCCTTCCCAGGGAATCGCCAACTGCTCCAACGAGCGCACGCAGCGAGCCGCCAGCCGATTTAGAATCTCCAGGTCCACGCCGCGCACAATGGCCACAAACTCATCGCCGCCCCACCGGCCCACCGCGTCGGTCGGTCTTAATGAGTGGCACAGCGTCGCGCCAACCACGCGCAGCGCGCGGTCGCCAAACAAGTGGCCAAAGCAGTCATTAATGCCTTTGAATTCGTCCAGGTCGATCACCAGTACCCCAAAGGGATCCTCGTTCACGCGAAATTCCGCCACCGCCGATGCCAGCGTCGCTTCAAGGAATCTGCGGTTCGGCATCTGGGTCAAATGGTCGAGGTATGCGAGCCTGCGCATCGACTCAATCCTGCGCCGGGCATCGCTATGGGCCGGGTCGTCGCTGAAAATCTCAATGGCGCCCACGACCGCGCCGTCTGCGCCTCTCATTGGCCTCACATGCACCGCTACCGGGACCTTGCGCCCCGTTTTGTTGCGCAGATACAGGGTAATTTCTCGCGCCTGGCCGTCAGCCATGCTGGCAGCGAGCGGGCATCCTTCAGGGCAAATGCAGCCCCTGTCTCGATCGGTGTGGCATAACCACATCTCCTGGCAGGACCGGCCGACAACTTCACCGGGCGCATAGCCGGTAAGCTGTTCTGCTGCCCTGTTCCAGTACTGGATGCGCCGCTCGCAGTCGACGAAGTACACACCATCGCTCATGTGGTCGAGAAGATCCTGGTAGAACCCGGCATCGGTGGGAGCCTGCGGGAATGTGTTTCCGGCGCGTTGGAACTCATCTGCCATCAGAGTTAGCAGTAATTTGACCATTTTGTTCAAAAAGTAACAACATCTCCGCCGAAATAAAACTGGCTTTCTGTGACTTTAGTTCCCAGTTGCGAACGGGCGCCAAGCTCGCGACCCTTCGCCACTGCCGGCCTGTTACATTTGAAAGGTCATTGCCATGAGCGAACTTTCGCCCTTTCTCGTTCCCCGTGGATTCAAATTCGGCGCCGCCAAAGCCGGTCTCAAGGCGAGCGGCCGCACTGATTTCGCGCTGATCGCCGCCGACCAACCGGCCAGCGCCGCAGCCGCTTTCACCTCGAACCGGGTCATTGCGGCCCCTCTCATCGTCGACAAGGAAAACCTGGCCGCGTCGGGCAACAAGGTTCGCGTTGTGGCCATTAACGCGGGCAACGCAAACTGCGCCGCGGGCCAGGCCGGCCTCCGTGCCGCGCGCGCCACCTGCGCCGCCGTTGCCGCTGCCTTCGGGTGCAATCCCCACCAGGTCTTTCCCTCTTCTACGGGAATCATCGGCGTCCCGCTGCCGGTGGAGAAGCTGGTCGCCGCCATGCCCGCGCTGGCCGCATCGCTCAGCCCCGAGGCCGATCATTTTCAAGAAGTTGCTGAGGCCATCCTGACCACAGACACGGTCGAAAAGACCGCATTTGCGCGCGTCGAAATCGCATCCGAGGGTTTCCCTGAGGTTCGCGCCGGCGAAGTGCGCATCGCCGCCCTCGGCAAAGGCTCAGGGATGATCCATCCCCAGCTTGTGCCACACGCCACCATGCTGGTTTACGTGCTCACTGACGCAGCCGTCGAGCCCGCTACGCTCCAGGGTTACCTCAACTCCGCCATCGAAATCAGCTTCAACCGCATCTCGGTCGATGGCGACACGTCAACCAACGACACCGTTCTTCTGCTTGCTTCAGGAGCAAGCGGCGTCCGGGTCGGGCCGGGCAACCAAGCCTTCCACTCCGCGCTCACCCACGTCTGCACCTCGCTTGCCAGGCAGATCGTCGCCGACGGCGAAGGCGCCTCTCACGTGGTTGAACTGCGCATCGCCGGCGCGACCAGCGATGCCGATGCTCTGCGCGTGGCCAAGGCCATTGCCCACTCGCCGCTGGTGAAAACCGCGTGGGCCGGCTGCGACCCGAACTGGGGCCGCCTTGCCGCCGCCATCGGCTATTCCGGAGCAGAAATCGATCCCGCGCGCATCGACATCACGTTCGGCTCGCTGCCCATCTGCCGCGACGGCGGACGCGCGCCGGAGTTCGATGAGGCCGCGGCGCACGCCTACATCAGCCAGGAGGAGTTCTCAATCTCTATCGACCTGCATCAGGGCGCCGGCGCCTGCACTTTCTGGACCACCGACCTGACCCACGAGTACATCCACATCAACGCCGATTACTCAACGTAGAATCTTTGACGGCTTGCTCCTGTGACATCTCCGTGCCCCATCTTTTCGGCGTCTTGTGCCGAAAGGGTGGGAAACCTCGAATCCAACAGGAACGAAATCGCGCCCTCATGCCGCGCTTTACTTGTCCCTCATGCGCTTCGGGTTACAATCGCAGCAACTTCCATCTGAGGATCGAGCGCGCTCCATGAAGAAACGCGAAGCAAAGCCAGGCGTCGCCCCTGCGCTGCCGGGCGATGTAGAAGTATCGCTTATCCCGAATAACAAGCTGCTTCACCTGTACGCCGCCATGCTTAAATGCCGCATGATCGCAAATGCCGTCGCAAATGGCGCAACAGGCCGGCGTCAACGCCCGCTCCTCCTCTCTGAGGCCATCACAGCCGGCGTTACCATCGATCTGCTGGCAAGCGACGCCATCAGCCCCGTGCCTTCCGATCTCACCCCCTGCGCGCTCAAGGGCGCCGCGCTCAAAACGCTGCTGCGCTGGTGGTCTAACCCCTCCACCCGCGTTCCCAGGGTTTTTGCTCGCGCCAACGTCATTCCGCCGTCGCCGTCCACCGCAGCGCGCCTCGAAGCTGCACTTCGCCTGGCTGCTCACTTTCGCTCCACGAAGAGCGGCTCAGTGGTCGTCTTTCTTGATGGGCCGGATGCTCCGCGGTCCAGGCTGGCCGCCTCACCCGCCCTCCCGCCCAAACTGCTTCGGTCCTATCTGCGCCAGGCTGCCCGGGAGCGCCTGCCCGTTCTCTTCGTCCGGCAAAGCGATGAAGATAGCAATGACTCCCTCGACCTCTCGGGACAATGCGGCGTTCCCGGCATGGCGGTTGACTGCGACGACGTTGTTGCCGTCTATCGCGTCGCCTCTGAGGCGCTTTCTCACGCCCGGCGAGGGAACGGGCCAACGCTGATTGACGCCAAACCCTGGCGTCCGAAAGGCCGCCTGCGCAAAACGCGCGAAGTTCGAGACTCTATCAGGAAGATGGAGCTCTACCTCGCCGGCAAAGGGCTTGCTTTCAGATCGGTCAAAGATAGAATCGCGAAAGAATTCCCAGCCCAACCCGCGGGCGCGCGAAAGGCTTTTGCCGGGACGGGAAAGACGAAGTATTCTGCGTCAGAACGCCGGGTGCCAATAGTCCCTAGTCCCTAGTCCCTAGTCCCTGCTTTAAGCTCCTCTACTTCGCCCTCGGGTGCGTCCTGTCGTAAACCTGCACCAGTTGCGCGGTGCTCATCTGCGTGTAACGCTGCGTGGTCGATAACCGCTCGTGCCCTAAAAGCTCCTGGATCGCCCTGAGATCCGCGCCCTCTTCAAGCAGGTGCGTGCCGAATGCGTGCCGCAGCGTGTGCGGATGCACATCCGCCGGCAGTCCGCGCAGAATGGCGATCCGCTTCACAATCCGTCCCACGCTTCGCGTTGTGAGCCGCGCCTGCCCGCCCTTCCCAATTCCGCGCAATTGCAGATTCAAAAACAGCGCCGGTGTGCGCGCGTCGCCGCCCGTGGCAGCCAGCCGCGCCGACCGCTCCGTCAGGTAAGCCCGCAGCGCTTGCGCCGCGGTGTCGCCCAGCGGAACATAGCGCTGCTTCTGCCCCTTGCCTCGCACCAGCAAGGCCTCATTCGCCCAATGAATGTCGTTGAGGTTCAATCCCGTGAGTTCCGCGTTGCGGATGCCGCATCCGTAAAGCATTTCGAGAATGGCGCGGTCGCGCGAGGGCCAGCTCGCCGCATCCTCGCCCACCGAATCCACTACGCGGTTCATCTGCTCGATCGAGGGCACCCGCGGCAAATGTTTTGGCAGCTTCGGCGTCGAGACCAGTGCCGCCGCGTTCTGCTCGATGTAGCGCGCCCGGGCCAACCACTTGAACCAGCTCCGGATCGCGGCCAGCGCCCGCGCGGCCGACGCCTTCGAGAGCCCGCGATCGTAGAGCGTACCAAGGTAGGCCCGAATGTGCGTATGCTCGATGCGCTCCATGCCTGCATCGGCGCCCAGCCCCGATCCAGCCCCGATCACCCACGTCGTAAAATTTCCAAGTTCGCGCCGGTACGCCCTGAGCGTGTGCGCCGACGCTCCGCGCTCACCGGCAAGCACGCGCAGATACTCCGCGGCCAGCTCGGAAGGGCGTGCCGCAACCGCCGTCGCGCTCATGCGGTTCCCTCAAGCGTGTCGCTTATCTCTGCTGCGCTCTCCGCGCTTTCGTGTTCCGCCTCCGGCCGGCTCTCCTCAATCCTCCGCATCCCTCGCGGATGATGCATGCGGTGCACGGCCTTCAACCGTCCCAGCGCCAAGTGGGTGTAAACCTGGGTGGTCGAAATGTCGGCATGGCCCAGCAACAACTGCACGCTGCGTAAATCCGCGCCGTGTTCAACCATGTGCGTGGCGCAACTGTGCCTGAGCATGTGCGGGCTCGCGTTCCCGTTGGCCATCTTCACCAGGTGCCAAACCCATTGCCGCGTCAGCGGCATGCCGCGCAGCGAAAGAAACAGCCGCGCCCCGTCCTTGCGCTGGCTGCGCCCGCCGCGCGCCGTGCTGATGCGGTCAAGATGCGGCCTTCCCTCGCGCAGATAGTGCTCCAATGCCTCAACCGCGGAGCGCCCCAGCGGCACAATCCGCTCTTTGTCGCCCTTGCCGCGCACCTGCACCCGGCCTGCATCCAGCGCAAGATCGCTGGTTCCGAGGGCAGTCACCTCTGAAACGCGCAACCCGCACCCGTAAAGCAGTTCAAGAATGGCCTGGTCCCTGAGCACCGCAGCCTGAGCCTGCGGATGGGCGGCGGCCATCTGCGCCCGCTCCAGCATCTCCGCGACCTCCGGCTCGGCAAGCGATTTCGGCAGCACCTTCCACGCCTTGGGCGACTCCATGTTCACCGTCGGATCGTGATGAATGCGCCGGTCGAGCAGCAGCCACTTGTAAAACCCGCGCAGGCAGCTCAGCTTGCGCGCCGCCGAACGCGAATCGATCCCATGCGCGCGCAGATGCTCGAGAAACGCCGTCAGGTCTTCCTGGACGGCCATCAGCAGTACGCCATTGCGTTTCTCAATAAACTCGGCGAACGTCCTCAGGTCGCTGAGATACGCCTCGCAGGTCAGCGGACGCAGTCCTTTTTCGACCCTCAGGTAGGTCTGGTAGTCGCGCAAAAGACCAAGATTGCCAATACTTTCCACACCTTCGATTATGGGCGCGTTGTGGCTTCAACCGGCGCCAACCGGCAGGTTGTCGAACCACGTTCATCACGGAATCAACAGATACACTAAAGCGGCTTACGATGCGGCAACACCTTGAACCGCGAGCTCTTGCGCAGTGCCACCGTGCGATGTGCCTCAATAAGGTCGTGTTCTTTACGGAACCTTGACGTGCAAAACCCGGTTCCCTGGAAGAAAATAGAATTGGACATAATTTTGAGCAGGATTGAGGGACGCTTGTTGCGGACGGAAATTGAAGCACGAAAATGGACCGCAGAGGAGTTTGAGCGGCTGGTCTTCGAGTGCAAGCCCAGTGTGGCTGTCTTTGATTGCGATGGAACCCTCTGGAGCGGCGATGCCGGATACGGCTTCCTGGCCTGGTCGCTCGAGCAGGGCGTGGTTTCTCGCTCCACCAGCGACTGGATCGACACCCGCTATCGCGCCTATCGCGCTGGGAATGTAAGTGAAGAGGTCATCTGCGGCGAAATGGTGCAGATTTACGCTGGCCTCCGCGACCAGGAGCTTCGCGACGCCGCCGCCCAGTACTTCAATGAGTGTGTCCGCCCCAACATCTTCCCGGAGATGGTGAAGCTGGTCGCCGATTTGCGCGCCTCCAGCGTTGAGATTTGGGCCGTCAGCTCAACCAATCGCTGGGTCATCGCCGAGGGCGTTCGCGAATTCGGCATCCCCGAGCAACGCGTCGTCGCCGCTGAGGTCCGCGTTGCCAACGGAATGATCACCAGCGAGCTTGTGGATGTGCCCACCGGGCCGGCCAAGGCCACAGCGCTCCAGCGCCTTGGACTGCCCCACCCCGATGCGGTCTTCGGCAACTCGCTCCACGACCTGGCCATGCTTGAAATGGCCCGCTGTCCCTTCCCGGTCAATCCTTCGCCAACGCTCCTCGCTGAAGCCGGCAAGCGCGGCTGGGGATACTTCAGGCCGCAGGCGGCTGAGAACCTCGATGCCGCTGTAGATGGCGAGTAGTCCTTTCCAATCAACTAAAAACCCGGGAGCGCAGCCGCGCGCGTAAGCGCATCTCCTTTGTTTCGTTTACAATAATCGCGTGCAAGATGCTGCCTCCAATGCCAGTCCCCGTCCCGCCGGTCCTGCGCTGCGCTTTGTGGCCGCGGCACTGATTGTTCGCGACGGCGAGGTCCTGATCGGCCAGCGCCGCGCCAATCAGCCCATGGCCCTGCTCTGGGAGTTTCCCGGCGGCAAGATCGAGCCTGGCGAGAGCCCCCAGCAGGCGCTGGCCCGCGAGCTCGGTGAAGAACTCGGCATTGAGGCCACTATCGGCCCGCAGCTCATCCGTATCCGGCACAACTACCGTCACGGCGGCGCCGTCGACCTGAAGTTCTTCACGGTCCGCGAGTTCACCGGCGAGATCCAGAACCACATCTACGAACAGATCAAGTGGGTCAAGCTCGCCGACCTGCCCACCTACGACTTCCTCGCCGCCGACCGCGGCCTCATCCGCGATCTGGCCGCCGGAAAGCTGCTGTAGAGCGTCATAAAGTAGCGCCGGGCTCCAGAACCGCGCTACTCTTTGTCCGGTCCCGGGTTAGTAAGAGGGGATTCGCTTTCGCCGAGGTCCGCCATCGTGCCTTTACACGCATGCGGCACAACCTCATCCGGGGACAGGTTGAAATGAACAACTCCGCACCGTTCCTCGCCGTCTACCACGTCAAAGGTGTCATTCGCGCAGCCGCACTGGCAATGCTGGCCACAGGCTTCATTTTTTCGGCAGGCATCGTGAGCCGGGTGAAACTGGGGCTCGAACCGCCGTCGGCCGAGATCGCGCTCATCATCTCGCTGATCGTACTCTGCACTGTGATCTTTGCGCTCCACGCCTTCACGTCGAGCTTGCGATTCACAACCGACGCTGTCGAAAAACGTTCCATACTCACCGTCGTCAGCATCCCCCTCGACCACATTCGCGGCCGCCGCCAGATTGCCGCTGGCGGAGACGGCGAGAATGTGCGCTTCTTCGTCATCGTCCCCAGTCACCGGTCGCTGCCTACCATCAAATGCGCCGAGTATCACGAATTCGACGACGCCTTCTACGACTGGTTCCAGAGCCTGCCGGACCTGGACGCAAAAGCAAAATAAGCGCACGGTCCACGCCCCACGACGCGCGCCCCTGATTGACATCCGTTACGTTACGCATTACGCTCATGCCGATGAAGAATCCACCTCACCCCGGCAGCGTTGTTCTTAGCGAGTGCATTGAGCCGCTCGGCCTTACAATCACGCGAGCCGCCCAGGCCCTGGACGTCACGCGCACTACGCTTTCCGAACTCGTCAACGGCAAGCGCGGCATCTCGCCGGAGATGGCGATCAGGCTCTCGCAGGTCTTTGGCGGAAGCGCGGAAAGCTGGATCACGCAGCAGGCGCAGTACGATCTTGCGCAGATTCCGGCGGACCGCATTCGGCTGAAGCGGTTGGCGGTGGCGTAAAGGTCGTCCGCAATTCTTTTTGGGTCTGAAAATCGATGCCGGGCCCCGGCACCCTGTATTTGAGCCACGTTCTCATTCGGGTTCCCATTCGATCTGTGGCAGTCCGGGAAAATATTTCTCTACGAGCTCGCTCTCACTCGGGACGCAGACGACCCTTACATCAGAAGCACGCACGTTCCACGTCTCATATTTGTCACCCAGCGGTGTAACGGACAATACCTTCTCTCCATTCACAAGGTCGACGCCGGAAGCGGTCTCTGGCACACCATAAGAAGCGCCAACCAGACGAACATTAGCTCTCAGTTTTTCGCCTCGGCATAACAGTTGTTTGATTTCTCTCTTTGTCTTTCCGAAGAGACCAGCCCATGCATAGCTTGAGTCACTCTCACTCCCAAGCGACTCAGGAGTACTGTCTGGGACTTGCCGCCAGAACTCCACTCCGTCCCTCAGGGCCTCTATCTGCTGGTCATAGAGGACATTTCTACTTAATGGCCCCGGAATCCACGGTGCATCCTGCAGCTTGACAGCGACGTCTACAAATACACGCAGACAGAAGTTAGCGCTGCTTTCCCGCCAATTACCCGGGTGGCCGTATCCTGATTGTTTCCATTGTGGGACACCAGCGTCCTTTCCCCAGCGGCTAACGCGAGGCAAGAATTGTTGTAGGGCGAGAAAATCGTTGCCATGTATGCCAAATCCCACAACCCGGATGGCGTCTTCGGAACTTGCGCTTCCGGCTTCGAATCCACGCAATGCAGCATTCTTTTCAAACACAATGGAGAGTGCAAGCCCAAGTTTCTCGAGCGCGGCTTTATAGTCCTGCTGGTGGGCGCTTTGCTTCGCCTCGTCATAAAGTTGCTTCACGTTGGCGTCCAAAAGCAGCGCAGACTCATCAAGATCCGAAAAAGACAGGGTGAGGTTGTCCCAGCACCACTCGGTGATGTGCTGGAAGACGGATTCACCGACACGGGACCACTGTTTCGCATCCGGGAAGAGTCCTTGATGCTTTAGCGAGTTCCTTGCGGTGTTCAGATTGCGAAAATACTCCCTTGCATGTAAATCGACACCTCGTGTCTTCTTGTAAAACTCAAAATAATCCATGAGGTACGATGCGCCCTTCTGGGGCAAGCAGCCGACCTGGTCACAAATGCCAGCGACCGCCATCTCCGCAGCATCGTGTGCGGCAATTATGTTCGAAGCAAGCGTATATCTATCGTGTACGGCTACCGGTTGAAACCTAATCTTCTCGAGAAATGATTTGCTCAACAACAGTCGGTCGAGCACTTCTGGCTTCAGTTCCTGTTGTGGAGGCATCGTGTGAATCCTCTGTGATTAACAATATTAACGGTATCTGGCACCGTTTGCCCTACGGGTCGGGGGCAGTTGGCCGCACCTCGGGTAGTCATGCGGCGCGGAAAAGGGCCCGGGCCCAAAGGCCCCTGTTGAGCCGCTTTATCCAGGGGCCTGAAGGCCCCTGCTCCCTCCGTAATCCGCGCCAGAAAGACGGTAGATGCGCGCCCATCAGTGTCCCGGCACCATCCCCCAAATCATCACCGCCGTCATCCCGATCACAATCACGCTGGTGGCCCAGGCAATCACGTTCCACAGCCGCGTATTGCGGTGCTCGCCCATCAGGTCCTTGCGGTTGATGAGCAGAAGCATGGGGACAATGACCACCGGCAGCAGCACCCCGTTCAGCACCTGCGACAGGATCGCCACGTTGATCAACTGCGCGTCGGGCAACACCAGCACCGTGACCGCGCCGCCCACGATCAGCAGCGTATAGAGCCAATAGAAGAACGGAGCCTCTTTGAAGCTCTTGTCCACGCCCGACTCAACGCCGAGTCCTTCGCACACGGTATAGGCCGTTGAGAGCGGCAGAATCGAGGCCGCGAAGAGTGACGCATTGAATAGCCCGAAGGCGAACAGGAGGAACGCGTAGTCGCCGGCCAGCGGCCGCATGGCCTCGGCCGCGTCTGCCGCCACCTGGATCGCGCCCATTCCGTGCACAAACAGCGTGGCCGCGCAGGCCACCACGATGAACCACGCAATCAGATCGGTGAAAAAGCAGCCCACGATCACGTCGAGCCGCGACGCCGCGTAGTCCTTCACCGGGATGCCCTTTTCCACGATCGACGACTGCAGATAGAACTGCATCCAGGGTGCGATCGTGGTGCCCACCACGCCGATGGCCATGTAAATATACGATTTGTCGCGCCATGCCGACCTGGCCGGCAGCGTGACCGTGGCCACCAGCGACTCGTGCCAGTCAGGGCGCGCCAGCACGCCGGCAAAGATGTAGGCGATGTAAACCAGCGAGGCAATCAGAAATATCTTCTCGGTGCTCTTGTAGTCGCCTTTCAGCACCAGCAACCACACAAGGAACGCGCAAACAGGCACGCTGATGAACTTCGAGACATGAAACAGGTGCAGCGATCCCGTAATGCCGATGAACTCCGTCACCACGTTGGTGTAGTTGAGCACGACCAGAAGCAACATCATTACGAAGGTTAGGCGCAGGCCAAACTCCTCGCGGATCAGGTCGCTCAACCCCTTGCCGGTGACCACGCCCATGCGCGAACACATCTCCTGCACCACGATCAGCGCGATCGTGATGGGAATCATGGTCCACAGCAGCGTGTATCCGAATTGCGCGCCGGCCTGGGAGTAGGTGAAGATTCCGCCCGAGTCGTTATCCACGTTGGCGGTAATAAATCCAGGGCCGAGGACGGCCAGAAACAGCAGTATCCGGATTCGCCAGCGCTTCCACATCGGTGCGAGTTTCCTAGGGTTTCCCTATGGCGGGTTCATTGTTCCTTTGCAGCCTGGAACTTCAGTTCCTCCCTGACCATAACAGGCCGGGGCCGGATGGGAAAAACCCGGCGAGCCAAAGTGGAAATTCTTCGGATTCGGGGCGGCCGCGCTGCCCGATGCTGGCCAATCGGACTAAAATACGCTGTCACGATTTCAGCGCAAGAGAGGACCCGCCAATGAATTTGCCTCGTTCAAACAACAGCCTTCGCACCCGCCGCAATCTGCTCGGCGCGCTTGCCGGCGCCGTCCCAGCCGCGGCTCTGCTTGCCTCGCCCTCTGCCGCGGTCGCCGCGCCCGCCCCGCCTGCCGAAGCCGCTCCCAGCGACCTCTTTTCGCTCGCGCGCCTGCGCAGCTACAAAAGCCGCCGCTCCTCAAGCTGGGACCGCACCGGCGGCAACGCCGACTTCGTTCACGTTGAGCCCGGCGCAACAGCCACGCTTCTAGACGTTACCGGCGCGGGCGTCGTCACGCACATCTGGTTCACTATCAACTCTCCCGACCCCATGCACCTCAAAAACCTGGTGCTGCGCGCCTGGTGGGACGGCGAAACCTCGCCTTCGGTCGAAGTGCCCATCGGCGACTTCTTCGGCCTCGGCCTGGGCGAGTACTTCACCTTTGAGTCGGCCCTGCTCGCCGTTGCGCCCGCCAAGGCCCTCAACTCCTATTTCGAAATGCCCTTCGCAACCGCCGCAAAAATCACTCTCACCAACGAGGGGCCCAAACCCACCAACAATCTCTACTTCGCCATCGACTACTTCACGCTCGCCTCGCTGCCCGAAAAGTTGGGCCGCTTCCACGCGCAGTTCCGCCAGGCCGCGCCCTGCCACGGCTGGACCAACGACTGGGTGAACAACTGGGACAAGGCCGTCAATGATCGCAAGAATCTTGACGGAGCCGACAACTACGTCTTCCTTGAGGCTACTGGCCGCGGCCACTTCGTGGGCGTCACGCAGTCAGTGTTGCAGAACCAGCACGAGTGGTTTGGCGAAGGCGACGACATGATTTTTATCGATGGAGACAAGCTACCCACCATCAACGGTACCGGCACCGAGGACTATTACAACGGCGCATGGGACTTTTTCGGTAAGCCATTCTCGTACGCGCACAATGGAGCGCCCGTCATCACCGGCGGAGAAGGAATCGGCAGCCGCTACTCGCTCTATCGCTGGCACCTCGAGAGCCCCATCGCCTTCGAAAAGTCAATCCGCGTCACTATTGAGCACGGCCACGCCAACCATCGCTCCGACAACTTCTACTCAACTGCTTACTGGTACCAGACCGAGCCGCACGCGCCGTTTCCTCCGCTGCCCGCCGTAGCCGATCGCGAGCCAAAACTGCTAAGAGTCGGAGGACCAGCAGGCCAGGAAGCAGTTCCAGCGCCGGCTAAGTAGCGCCAGTCGCCGAGTAGCGCCTGGCCTCAGCGATCGGAGTCCCCGGCGAGTGATTTGTGTTCGCTGGGGTGGCAGACCGGCTGTCTTACGGGCATCCACGCCCGTTCCGTTTATGTCGGCCCAACCTCTCACTCCCGTGCCCATCCTCTTCGCATCTTTTGCGAAGAGGGTGGCGGATCACGGTCCACCGTCCACACCCGCTTTATTCGCGCCTACCCCACCTGCTATGCTTCGGACGCCATAGAAAAGCGATTTATACGCGGATCGGAGTGAAAGACTATGTGGTTTTTGGGGATGGACGTTGGCACCGGCGGTACGCGTGCCGTGATTGTGGATTCAAACGGCAAGCTCATTGCCGGCGCATCGAGCGAGCATGCGCCCTTTCGCGCTGAGCACCCCGGCTGGGCCGAGCAGGATCCTGAGGACTGGTGGCGCGCTGCGCAGGAAGCCATCCGCGTAGTCGTCGCCGCTGCGCCCGAGCCGCACCAGCCCATCGCCGCCATCTGCCTCACCGGCCAAATGCACGGCGCAGTGATGCTCGACGAGAACGGCGCGGTCCTGCGCCCCTCGCTCATCTGGTGCGACACGCGCACCCAGCCAGAGTGCGACTGGCTCACCGAAAAAATCGGCTACGAAAAACTCATCGAGCTCACCTGCAACCCCGCGCTGCCCAACTTCACGCTCACCAAGCTGCTTTGGGTAAAGACACACCAACCGGAGATCTTCGCCAAGATCCGCCACGTCATGTGTCCCAAGGACTACGTTCGCTACCGCCTTACCGGCGAGTTCGCCATCGACGTGCAGGAGGCCTCAGGCACGCTGCTGCTCGACGTCACGCACCGCCGCTGGTCGCACGAAGTGGCCGAAGCTGCGGGAATCCCTATGAGCTGGCTGCCCAAAGTGTATGAGTCGCCCGAAATCTGCGCGCGCATCAGCCCGGCAGCCGCCTCGCTCACCGGCCTCGCCGCCGGAACCCCCATTGCAGCCGGCGCGGGCGACCAGGGCGCGGGTGCAGTGGGCATGGGAATTCTGCAGCCGGGCAGCGTATCGGCCACCATCGGCACCTCTGGCGTGGTTTTTGCCGCCACTGCCGAACCCACAAAAGATCCGAAGGGACGCATTCACACGTTTTGCCATGCCGTACCGGGCCGTTGGCACGTGATGGGAGTAACCCAGTCTGCGGGCCTGAGCCTTAACTGGCTCCGCAACACCTTCTTCGCCGGCCAGAAATACGACGCCCTTAACGAAGCCGCAGCCATGGTGCCGCCCGGCAGCCAGGGCCTTGAGTGGGCGCCGTATCTGCTGGGCGAGCGCACGCCGCACCTCGACCCCGAGGTTCGCGCGGCGTTTGCCGGCATTGGCGTCCAGCATACGGCGGCGCACTTTGTCCGCGCGGTCGAGGAGGGCGTGGCCTACTCGCTGCAGGACACGTTCACGCTCTTCGCCGATCTCGGCATTCCGGTCACCGGCATCCGTCTCGGCGGCGGTGGCGCGCGCGGAGGTCTGTGGAGGAAGATTCAGGCCGGCATCTACGGCCACACGGTTGAGATTCTCATCGCCGAAGAGGGCGGCGCATTCGGCTGCGCGCTCATGGCCGGCGTTGGCGTCAACCACTGGAAGAACCTTGACGAAGCCTGCGGGCAGGCCATCGAAGTTGCCGAGCGCATCACCGCCGACCCTGCCGAGGTAGCCGCCTATAAGGCCGGCTACGAAAAGTGGCGCAAACTCTATCCGGCGCTGCGTTCCCTGCGGTAGGCTTCCTCCATACCCTGAGGATGCTTCCATGGGCAACGTGACTGAACTGGTGGCCGAGCCGCCCCGCAACGCGGCCACCAGCGAATTCAAATACGACACTGTGCTGCCGCGCAACCTGGCCGTGGACGCTTATCGCGGCCTGGTGATGCTGCTCATGATGGGCGAGGTCCTCGAGTTAGCCCGCGTCGCGCGTTCCTTCCCCGGCAACCCGGTCTGGCAGTCGCTCGCCTTCAACCAGAGCCACGTGGAATGGGTGGGCATGAGTCTTCATGACACCATCCAACCTGGCTTCACCTTCCTCGCCGGAGTCTCGCTTCCCTATTCGCTGCGCCGGCGCCGCCAGAAAGGGGAAACCTTCGCGCACATGCTGCTCCACACCGTATGGCGCAGCCTGGTGCTTATCGCGCTGGGAATCTTCCTTCGCTCCACGAACAGCCCCATCACGTACTTCACCTTCGAGGACACTCTCACCCAGATCGGCCTCGGCTACACCTTCGGATTCCTGCTCGCCTTCGCAAAACCGCGCTGGCAATGGGCCGCCATCGGAACGATCCTGTTCGGCTACTGGCTGGCATGGGCGCTCTATCCCGCACCCGGCCCAGGCTTCGACTGGTCCGCCGTCGGCGTTCAGCCAGACTGGCGTCAGCATCTGCTCTCCGGCTTCGTCGCACACTGGAACAAAAACAGCAATCTTGGGCAGGCTTTCGACGTGTGGTTCCTGAACCTGTTCCCGCGCACCAGCCCGTTCGTTTTTAACGACGGCGGCTACCTCACACTGAGCTTCATCCCCACGCTTGGCACTCTGCTGCTGGGCATGGTTGCCGGTCGCTGGTTTATGGAATCGGCCCCCCGCCTTCCGCTGCGCCGTTTTCTCATCGCAGCAGGGGCGCTCATCGCCGCCGGCCTGCTGCTTCACTTCACCGGCATCTGCCCCATCGTCAAGCGCATCTGGACGCCGTCATGGACGCTCTTCAGCGGCGGCGTTTGCTTCCTCTTCCTCACCGCATTCTCCTGGTTCGTTGACGTCAAACAGCAGCGCAAACTCGTTTTTCCGCTTGTTGTCATCGGCACCAATTCCATCGCTGCGTATGTGATGGCGGAACTGTGTCGCGATTTCGTGCAGAACAGCTTTCGTATCCACCTCGGCAGTCGCGTCCTGAACTGCCTTGGAACGGCCCTCGAGCCCCTGGTGGTGGGCGCTCTAACGCTTGCAACTTACTGGCTCGCCCTCTATTGGATGTTCCGCAGAAAGATCTTCATCAAGATCTAGTGTCCGGTCCCGCATAAGAGCTGGCCGCCGCGTTTTGAAAGGGCACGACTTTAGTCGTGCCGTAAAGGCTCAAAAATGAATGCGGCTTTAGCCGCTGAGGAGTGCCTTTCCGAGTACAAAGTTGTAAAGAACAACAAGGGACACCACACTAGAACGACCTCCGCATCAGCACATCGGCAAACACAAACCGCTCCCGCCGCACAATCTCGCCGCTCTCAATCTCGAGTGGCGCATTGAACATCGGACCGGCATAGACGCACGAGTGAAACTCGCCCTTCTCTCCGCACGGATCCACGCTGGCCGGCAAGTCTCCCAGCAGCACCTCGTCGAACTCGCGCCCCGCAAACTCGGCCGGCAACTGCTCGGTATCCACGCATGTGAGCCGCGCACGCAATCCGCCTGCGATCATCTCCCGCGCCAGCCTATCGGTGGGAATTTGCCACAGCGGAAACAACGGTTCTAGTCTCGTCGCAGAAAGCTGCCGCACCCGGTACGCGCGCACATCTTCAAGAAACAGGTCGCCGAATGCGACCGCCTCAATCCCCTCGGCAATCGCGCGCTGGCACGCTTCCGCCATGAGCCTCTCGTAGATTTCGTTAGAGCACGGCCACGGCAGCGGCACCACCCAAAGCGGCACTCCCGCAGCCGCAGCCTGCGCCTCCAGCACCGCGCGGCGTACGCCGTGCATCGCCACGCGATCGAATTCGCTGTTGAGCGTGGTCAGCAGCGCGCACACCTTAATTGTTGGATCGCGGCGCAATACATTCAGCGTCCACGCGCTGTCTTTGCCGCTGCTCCAGGAGAGGAGAACTCGCTTCACAGGACGATCATAGCCCGCAGCACGCGCCCTGCTCTCGCCCAATCTCCGCCCCGCACGTCAGCAGTGGCAGTGCAGGATTGAACGGCCTCTGTCGTTACCAGCCCCCGTCCTTAGCCTAGTTCGGCTTTGCTCCAAGGCAAACGAGTTGGGGATCAAACTTTTGTGTTGCCGTATGAAGCGCGAGGCAGGATAAAGAGGATGATCAGGCTGATGAGGGCTAACACGGCGAGGATCAGGATGCTGCCCTCTGGACCGGTAGCTCCGCCACTGAGAACGGCCTTGCCTACGGCGTGCGTGGCCAAGAGATGGTGCTGAACCATGATCCCACTGTCTGCGACGCCATAGAGGAAGGACTGGCCCCAGTTCCATGAGGCGTGGAAGCCGATGGCCCACCAGAGAGAACCGGTGCGCCAGAGACTGAGGCAGAAGACCATGGCGACCAGGCCTGAATTGAGCAGCCCGATGGGTGATTCGCCCGGGTTCTTGCCGTGGCCGAGGCCGAAGAGGATAGAGAGAATAACGGCTGAGGTCCAGAAGCCCAGGGCTGCGCTGTGCCGGGTCTTGAAAGCCCACTGGTAGAGGCTGGCAAGACCACGGGTTAGGGTGTGCTGCAGGTAGCCGCGCGTGCTGTACTCCTCGAACAGGCCAACCAGGAGGAAGTTGAACAGCCAGATTGATGCGTAGCGGAGAATGCTGCTGCCAAAGAGCAGGCGGCTGTCGATGATGAGGAGTCCGGTCCTCCAGAGGGTCAAAACGAGGAGCGAGATGCAGATCACCCCCCCGGCCAGGCCGGCGCCGAAAAGCAAGAGCTTGCGGTTGCCGCCGAGGCCGTAGACGGAGTTAGGGCGCCGCTCGATCTTCGACATGACCCAGGTGACGAGGAGAGTCACGAGAACCGCGATGGATTCGGAGACGAACACGGAGTGTGGCGTGACGAACGCGTCCGAGGCAGCCTCTGCAGGATGCGGGAAGAGCTTGTGGCCGATGACGTTGACACAGAAGGCAACAGCAGCGAAGAGAGCGATGAAGATGAGCAAGCTCCAACCGGCGCGGAGTCCGTTATTGCCGATGAAGATGTTGCGGAAGGTTCGCGATTTCGTGGTAGCATTTGCTGCTGTTCTTGGTTCGAGTACTACGTCTTCAGAATGGCGCTTTTCTTTAATCGCAGTGTTCAAAAGGCTCCTTTATGAGGTATTTCTTGCTGAAGTTTTGCAGATTTTAATCGAGGTCGAGGTGCCTACCCTTGGGATCTCTTGCGGTGCGGTCCATCGCTGCTGTTTGGTTGGCGCTTCTTCTCGAGCACACGAGCGGGCCGGTCGGCCCTGCTTGAATCCTCGGTGAGCGTTGCACGGGCCTCGCTGATGCGGGTTCCGAATGACTTCAATGTGAGCGCGTTGAGGGCGCTATCCAACGCCTGTGATAGCGGAAAGGGCAACTCGGCGTCCAAATTGCTTGCCGCCATCGCCGTGGCTTGCCAACACACCGTGAGCTTTGGCAGTAGCTCACGGCCTCTGGCAGTTAGCCGTATCAATTTCTGTCGTCCGTCCTCCTGCCCTGATTCGGCAGAGAGAATGCCCTTCTTGACCATAAGCGCGACAGTCTGCGTGGCAGCCGGCTGGGTGATGCCGGCCATCAGTGCAACCTGACCTAGGGTCAGCGGCTCAAGATCCATCAGCGCTCGGACGACGGGTGTGTAGCGTGGTCTGTAGTTGAGGCCGGCGTCTTTGTAAGCGGCGCCCACTGCTCCGTCTAGCAGATCGACCAGGTGGCGCAATTGGGTTCCGAGCGTTCGCTTCATAGGAATTATATTACTACTTATATAAGTGCTTGTCTAGTTGAATCGCAAGCAGGGAGGCGGCAGAAGTTGCTCAGATCCATAGTGTCTCTGTTCCCGTCGGATTGCCCCTGATAAGCTGGCCAGCCTGGAGGAATGAGCTGAGCGGGTAGGATGTCGCTCTGCCGCAATCCGCCGAACCCCACACTATCGCCCTGAAACGCGGAACGGCCTCGCGTGACGCGAGGCCGTTCCACCAACTTACAACGCACAGTTGATCGCTATTGCAGCGTCACATCCCCGCTCAGCGGCGTGTTCTCGCTCGAGTCGCCCACGCGCACCACAAACTTGCCGGGATCGATCTTCCAGTTGTGCGCCGCTTCGCTCCAGTAGCTGAAGGCCCGCGCATCGAGATCGATTGACACGTGCTTCGTCTCGCCCGGCGCCAGATTCACCTTCTCGAATCCCTTCAGCTCGCGCTCCGGCCGGTCAACCTTGGTCGAAGGATCTGAGACGTAAACCTGCGCCACCTCTGCGCCCTCCACGCTGCCCGTGTTGGTTACGTCAAAGCTCACCGTCACCGTAGATCCCGCCGCGGCCGTGGCCGGCGTCTGCAGTTTCGAGAAGCTGAAGGTCGTGTAGCTCAGCCCGAATCCGAACGGGTACAGCGGATGCTTGCCCGTCGTCGTCCAGTAGCGGTAGCCCACCATCAGCTTGTCGCCGTACTTGATCTGCTCGATGGTGTAGTCGCGCCCGTTGCCGTTGTCGCCCGGAGTGTGCAAAACGGTGCTCCCGCCCGGAATGCCGTAGTACCACTTGTACGAGGGATTCTGCTCCCAGCTTCGGTCGAAGCTCACCGGCAGCTTGCCCTCGGGATCGTGCAGGCCAAAGATCACCTGGGCCGCGGCTGTGCCGCCCTCCTGGCCGGGATAGTAGAGATGTACCAGCGCGGGAGCCTTGTCGATCCAGCGCTCCACATCTATTCCGCCTCCGCCCATGAGCGTCACAACGGTATGCGGATTATTTGCCGCAAGAATCGCCTCTGCCAGCGCGTCCTGTCCCCACGGCAATGTGAAGGTGCGGTCGTGCCCCTCGCCCTCGGTCTGGGTATCAAAGCCCAGCGCCAGAACCACAACATCGGCATCTGCAGCAAATTTGCGCGCGTCCTCTGAAATCAGGTTCGGCTCATACCTAATTCCAACGCCCAGGCGCGTTCCGTCCGCAAAGGGCAGGTAATCCACCTGCACCTGGATCGTTTGTCCCTCGGTGAGATCGAGCGACACAGATTCGGGAACTTGTCCCTCGGCCCTTACGTGCTGCAGCACCTGCTTGCCGTCAACAAGCACCTTGAACGCATCGCTGCTGGGCGCCGCTGCCAGCAACAGATACTTGCCGGCCTTGTCCGCCTTGTAACTTGCGGTGTAGCGCACGCTGCGCGGTTCGTGCGATGGCGGTAGCCACTCGTCGCCTCTCCACCCGCCGATGCCCCGCCCCTCGGCGGTCTTCGGCGTTCCGGTAAAGTCGTTACTCGCGAAGGTATCGGCCTTCACGGTGCCTGCCCAGTGCGTCCCCCAGAAGACGTCTCTCATCTCCGGCAGGCCGCGCGCATAAAGCACATGAGCATTCGGTCCCAGCAGATCGCCAATGCCGGTCAAGAGGCTGATGGGTGCGAAAGCAGTCGCTTCCGACGATCCTCCGCCGCCGACGATGGCCGGCCATGCATTCGGTCCGATCACGGCAACGGTCTTCACTTTGCCCGGATCGAGCGGCAAAAAGTGGTTCTCGTTCTTGAGCAGCGTAATGCTTTCGAGCGCGCCCTTCAGCGCAACCTTGCGATCGGTCGCCGAGTAGACCGGATATTCGGGGCTGAACTGCGGACGAGCGGTGAATCCATAGCGCAACTCCGCGCGCAGAATGCGCAGCACCTTGTCGTCTATCGTCGATTCCTTCACCTCGCCGCTCTTGACCGCAGGGATCAGGACCTTATCGTTCATGAACCTTGGGCTCGGCATCTCCAGATCGAGACCGTTGTTGGCCGCGGCCACGCCGTCGTAGGTCGCGTCCCAATCCGACATCAGAACGCCCTTGAATCCCCAGTCGCCCTTCAGCACATCCAGGTTCAGGAACTTGTTCTGCGTAGCGTGGGCGCCGTTCACCATGTTGTACGAGTTCATTACCGCATCCACATGTCCGCGGGTCACGGCAGCCTCAAAGGCCGGCAGGTAAATCTCGCGCATGGTGCGCTCGTCCACCGTCACGTTCGCGTCATGGCGGTTGAACTCCTGGTCGTTCAGCGCGTAGTGCTTCACCGTCGCAATTACGCCCTGCGACTGCACACCCTCAATGAACGGCACCACCATCGCGCCGTTCAGATATGGGTCTTCCGACAGGTACTCAAAGTTGCGGCCGCCCACCGGCGAGCGCGCAATATTCACTCCGGGCCCGAGCAGAAAGTTCACGCTGCGGGCGCGGGCATCGCGGCCCAGGCCCTCGCCCAGCTCGCGGGCAAATTTACGGTCCCAGGTGGCGGCAAGCGCAACACCGCCTGCGTAGGCCGTCGTCGGTCCCCAGGTCCGCACGCCCACTGACGCGTCCGACATCTTGAATCGCGGCAGATCGATGGACGGAATGGCATTGGTGAACATGCTGTCGACACCGCCGATCAGCTTGACCTTGTCTTCAAGCGACATCTTCGACAGCAAAGCCTGCGCCTGCGCCTCGATGGCCGGCGAATCGGGCGCGGGAGCCTGCGCGGAGCAACGAATAGAGAGAGTGAAAGCCAGGACAACAAGGAAGAACGAAACTGGCAACGACGGAGAATGCAATTTGGCGAATAGCCTGGATGTGGATTTCATATCGCCGAAAGGTTAGCGCATCGGGCGCTATCGTGTACACCCGGCCTGGTTCAATGGGCAAATGGTTTTTTGGACGAGAACCGGCGCTGCCGGTTGCTTGACCCCTCCGGGTACGGCAGCCCGGCCCCAATTGAGAAATTCGAGCCGGGCAAACCACCCCGGCTCCGGTACTTGGGCGCTCCGGAAAATGCCGAATATCTGCCAATAAAATCAGCGATTTGTAAACTGTGATAAGAATCACACCCGGGGGTGAATGGGGTCACTGCCCACCCCAGCCGCTGAAGCGCAGACTGATACACCAATAGCAAAAGGCTCGGAAATCGAAGCGAGTTTTGGCCTCGCAGCGGAGAGTACATGAGCTTTCAGGACGGCTTGAAGACAATCGTGGTGGCGACAGACCTGGAAGGCCAGGCTGAAGCTATGCTCGAATACGCCCGCAAACTGGCGCATGCCTACGGCGCGCGGATTGTACTCGCCCATGGGCTCGACCCAATGGAGTACGCCGATGTCGAGAGCGTTCCAGGCGCGGTGCTCAAGGGATTGACGGCCCAGGCCCGTGAAGTTCTTGACAAGATGTCTGGCGACCTGTTGCGCGAAGGCATTCACAGCCACTCTGAAATACGCCAGGGCACAGTCGCCGAGATGCTGAGGGATGTTGCGAAGCAATACAGCGCCGGGCTGATCGTGATCGGCACCAAGGGCAAAGAGGGCGTGGGCCCTATCGCAGTGGGCGCCGTAGCCGAGCAGCTGGTGCGCATTGCTCCGTGCCCGGTAATGGCCGTTGCCGCCGACTGGAATGCGGGCCAGAATCGGCCCACTCCCGGCGGGCCGGTTCTGCTGGCCTTGGAGCGGAATGAAGCATGCAAGGCTGCGGTAGCGGCCGCATATTCGCTGGCTGAGACATTTCAACGGCCGCTGATTGTTCTGCATGCGCGGACCGCGGCCGAGGTTTCAGCCATCCTCAATCCGTGCGCGACGACGCTGGCCGATTTTGACATCAGGACCGGTGGAAAAGTTCCGGTTCGCAACGTAGTCAAAGACGGTAACCCGGCCGACGCAATCCGTGGGGCAATTGCACAATACCACCCCTGCATTCTGGTCGCGGGCGTAAAACGCCTGAGCCAGACACCGGGGCCGCACGGCACGATCTTTGGTCTTTTGGCCGGCTCGCGCGTGCCGGTACTGTGCGTGCCTCCTGACTTCGTTCCCACGGGTAAAGAGCGGGAGGCTCAAATCCCCGTGGAGATTCAATAGAGACTGCCTGCCGATGCCTTGCCGAGCCGCATGAAGGCAGAATGCCGCACAACAACTTTTATGAAGAGATTTGCAATATTGAGTTGCCTGAATTTGTTCGGCCGGCATTGAGCAGCAATTGAGATCAACATTTTGCCAGCGCAATCGGGCCGCCACTTCATAGGCCCCGGCAAACTGGCTGGAATTGCACACAACGCAACCTAACGGGGCCTGAATAGGAGAATCAAGGGTGCAATCCGAGGCAACATCCGAGCGCATGATGACCGTGGCAGCTCACCCGCTTGCCGAACTGCTCGAGTGCCCGCCCACCGCAGGCGACGTGCTCAACCAGTCATCGAGGTGCATTGGCTTCGACGCCGGTGAAGTTGTCTTTCGCCAGTCTGGTCCCTGCAAGGGGCTGTACGTTGTGGTCTCAGGCAGCTTCCAGCGTAAGGCCGAACGTTTGAATTCCCGCGTGGTTCTCGGCCAGGCGCGCGCCGGAGACCTGGTGGAGCTTGCCGCCGCGCTCGGAGACGGAAACCACACCTACACGCTCAGCGCCGTCACCCCGGGAACGCTTTTGCTGCTGCCCATTGACGCGCTGCGCCGCGCTTTTGAAGGCTATCCGCCCCTCCGCATGCGCTTGCTTGAAGAGCTGGCTCGCGAGGTTTCGCGGGCTTATTACGCCTGCATGATTGACCGCGTGACTCCGCGCCGCCGCAACCGCCTGGCGACGGCATGAGGCTTGTCTTCAGCATCGTGTAGCCGCTCTCGGGCCAAATTGTGCGCTGCCGGAGCCAGAATTGACGGCCCGCACTCCCCTGATTTCAACAGGGAAAATCCCTGCCTATGTGAACGATTTCGTTCCCGCTGGCCCCCCCTCCCAAAATGGGATATACTCCAACTAACGCCCGACGGGAATTTTATGGTCGTAGTTCACCCTCATCACCCCCCGGAAGATTGCCTTAATTGCGAGCACCGCCACCTGCGGATGTTCTGTAATCTCACACCGGAAGCTCTGTCGGACTACGACAAAATCGGCATCATGATGAGCCATGCGCGCGGCGCCAAACTGTTCACTGAGGGTGATGCGGCACGCAACGTTTTCGTCATCTGTTTTGGCCAGGTCAAGATCTCCTCAACCTCGCGCGACGGCAAGACCATGATCCTCAAAATCGCCGGCCCCGGCGACGTGATGGGCCTCAGCGCGGTGCTGGCCAACGTTCCCCACGAGGTGACCGCCGAAGCTATCGAACCCTGTACGGTCAAAACCGTACGCAAGCAGGAGTTCATCGATTTCCTTGGCCGCCACGGCATCGCGTCCATGCATGCCGCGCAATCTCTCTCCGGTGAATACCTCACCGTCTTTCACGACGCCAAGCGCCTCGCGCTTTCCGGCTCCGCTGCCGGGCGCCTGGCTCGTCTGCTCCTCGACTGGGGGCGCTCTTCGGCCAACGGCAAGCCCGAGATTCGCTTCACCATGGCGCTCACCCACGAAGAGATCGCCAACATGGCCGGCACCTCGCGCGAGACCGTCACCCGCCTGCTGAACCAGTTCCGCCGCGACCAGTGGATCACCATCCGCGGCACCAGCCTGACCATCGTCAAGCCCGATCAGCTCGAGCGCCTGACGGCGTAAGGCAGCTTTCAGTTCTCAGCTCTTGGCCTCACATGCACGGCAGCACGACTGTCAGTGCTTTTGCTGCTCGATTGCCGCCCGTTCCGTCACGCGCTCGACCGGCTCTTCCAGCGGCTCGCGCAGCGTAAGCACCGGGCAACGGGCGTGGGCCAGCACGCTGTAGATGGTGCGGTCGCGAGCCAGGTTTTCAAACGCCGAGCGTTGCGTCGCGCCCAGAACGATCAGGTTCGCGTGGCGCTCCACTGACTCCGAGAGAATCTCGATGGACGGATTGCCGTGAATCACCACCGGCTCAACGGCTGAGCAGCAGCCCGCGCCCGTCTCGGCGGCGAGCTTGCGCAGTTCGTACATGGCCAGAGAATCGATTCCCGTCGGAAGTCCCTTGCGCATCATCTCGTCTGCCGGCGGCAGCACATGCAGCAGCACCAGCTTGGCGTTCTGGCTGGCGGCAATTGAGCAGGCAAGCGCCGCGCTCGGGCGGGAGGTCTCTCGCAAACTGGTGGCATGGAGGACGACGCGGTCGTGCCCTCCAAAATCCCCCGGGAGATGAGCCTCGGGTCCCACGGTTAAGACCGGGATGTTGACCGAGCGCAGCACTTGCTCTGCAACCGAGCCGATGAGTAGCTTGCCTATTTTGCTCCGGCTCCGGGTTCCTACAATGATTCGATCCACCTCGAACTGCCGGATGGCGGCGGCAATCTGGTGCGTGGGATTGCCCTCACGCACCACGGCTTCGCAAAGAACTCCCTTAAGCTGAGCGCGTTCGCCCCACTTCAGAAGCTCTTTCTCGGCAAACTCCACCACGCTGATGGTGTCGTAGTACGGCATGCCGGCCGCATCCACACTCATTGCGGCGCTGGCGGCCAACACATGTAGCAAAATCAGGCGCGCCCCCGCCTCCGATGCCTGTTCGATGGCGTACGGCATCAGCCGCTCCAGGTCGCTCAGGTCGGTGGCGACAAGAATAACGCGCGGCTTCGCCCAGCCATGGCCGCAGTCTGACATGCCGGAAGATTTGCACCGATGTCTCGGGGAAGATGTGCCGCAACCCACAGATGCGAGTGATAAGGCTCACCCGGTGAACCGAATCGCGACAGCCGCTCTGTACCGTTGGGGACAGTCGGCAGCCCCGCGCAGGCCCGGGGAGATTGAGGACGATTGCGATGCCAGCCCGCGGAGCGGGCAAAAAACGGTAGCCCCGGGCGCAAAGCCTGGGGACTGCGGAACAACACCCTGCGCCAGCTCGCTTTAGCGGGCGAAAGATCTGCATCTGGTTAGAGCCCGTCCTCTCGAGTGGCTCATTCCTCAAAAAAGAGCCGCCTCGCAATGAATCTGAGATGCCCCATAGTAACTGTGAAAATGCCTCAAGCTGCTATCATCGCAGCGATTGACCCTGCCAGGAGCATCGCCGCATGAAACTCTCCCGAATCCTTTTGCTGGCCGCAACCAACGCAGCCGTGTTGCCAATCCTTATTGCCCAGGGCTGGCCGCCCACTCCCGACCACCTCACCATACCGATCTGGCCGGGCACGCCGCCGGACAATATTGCTCAGTCGCACCCCGAGGGGGACGCGACCACGGTTAAGGACAACCTGATCGCAGGCCGCCCGCTGGTTCGTCTGGCCAACGTCTCAGTCCCCACCATTACGCTTTACCGGCCAAAGGGGATCGATACGGGCGCCGCGGTCGTGGTGTTTCCCGGCGGCGGCTACAACATTCTGGCCATCGATCTTGAAGGCACCGAGGTCTGCGACTGGTTGAACTCAGCCGGCGTCGCCTGCGTGCTTCTCAAATACCGTGTGCCCGGGACGGGTCCTTATCCCAAGAGCCCGGCCGCGCTTGAAGATGCACAACGCGCTATGCGCCTGGTGCGCCAACATGCCGCCGAGTGGGGCATCGATCCCAAGCGCGTCGGCGTACTCGGTTTCTCCGCGGGCGGGCACCTTTCGGCGGCCATCAGCAACCTCTATGATCAAAAACTCTATGACCCCATCGACGCCGCCGACAGCCTGAGCTCGAAGCCGGACTTCTCGGTCGTCATCTATCCCGGCTACTTGGCCCTCGCCGATAAGGACTTCGCTCAAAACGCCGCGATCAATCCCACCAAAGACACTCCGCCCACCTTTATTCTTCAGGCTGAAGACGACCCGGTGCACGTTGAGAATGCGGTGGTCTACTTCACGCAGCTCAAGAAAGCAGGCGTTCCGGCAGAGCTCCACGTCTTCGCGCAGGGCGGCCACGGATACGGCCTGCGGCCGACCGACTTGCCGATCACCCACTGGCCAAAACTGGTGGAAACCTGGATGCGGACGATCAAGGTGCTGCCGCCGAGTAATTAAGGAGGACAGCAAGCAGTAGTCTTGAAATCAAGCCGAAGAGTCGATGAAAAACGAACTGTCAATGGTACTTTTCTCGCGGAAGGCATTTACGGGGCCGGTTGCAAGGCACCAGATCTCTGCTCTTAGCGACTTCGCCGGAGGGCTCATGCGCCCAGACAAATGGGGCGAGGTCGAGCCAATAAGGACTCCATTTGATCCAATCGACATCAGCGAGCCCGTTCGATTGCTGGCCAAACCAAACGGCGAATTCTTTTACCGAAAGGGACGGCCTGCACACGTGGAGGGCGAAATGTGGAACTTAACCCGCGCTCCAACTGCCCGTTTTCCGGGGCCGCTATTCAGCAATTATTGGACGGGGCGGTTAGACGGCAAATGGGCTGGTCGGGTCGGAATTGAGAAGTGCGTGGATTTCGTATCTGAAATGTTCCGAGTCACGGATTCTGACTTTGCTTTGCTGACCCCAGAGGTTGATCTAAAGGCCAAGAATATCCGATATCCAGTTTTGAGCTATCAGGGTCTCCACCTTGACTCGGGCATTCCAGGCCTATATTGGATAAACTTTTTCAGCGACCCGTTGGCCAGTTGGCTCGGCGTGTACGGGTTCCCAAAGGAGTTGGCGACGTCGAAGGAACTGGCAGGCGGCGGAGTATTGCTCAAGTTCAATGAGTCTCCGGATAATTGCAGGGATATTGATGTCCTTCAGAAGCAACGTGCAGCAATCGAGTGGCTCGGGGCCGAGAAATTCTTCGATATCCGTTTTCCTGATCGCAAGCTGGAAACACCCGACTGGGATCAGATTCCTTTTCGAAGCACGGAGCCGGTAGACTGAGCTCATGCATCTCGCAGTCTTAACCATCTCGGACCGCTGCTCCCAGGGTTTGATGACCGACACCGCTGGCCCGGCACTGGTCGCGCGGTTCCCCTTCCTACCGTTCGTCAACTCTTTGCGGCTTCGCCGGCGTCATTGCGCCGTCGCCGGCGCAACCACGTACTCGTACTCCAACGGCTCCTTGCCGGTGTTCGTTACATTATGCCGGGTGTCTGGAGGAATGTAGACCAGCGCTGGAGCAACGAACGGCAAACCCGGCTGCCCGTCAATCAAGGCCTTTCCTTCTCCACGCAGCACTACAAGAGCTTCCTCATTTCTGCCCGTCGTGTGCCAGCCCACAAACTGGCCGGGGAGAAGCCGCACATAGCCGCTTCGCATTCCCGCCGTTTGCGGCGCGCCATTCAAAATGGCGCAGTCGGTCTGCGGGCAGGCGAGCGGCGCAACCAGCGGATGCGGGGCCATAACTTGTGGATCGCAAGGAACCGCTCCCAGGCAGAGACACATCGCCGGGGCCATCCAAGACCGCACTGAGAAACAGGACATAGCTCTCCAGCAAGTAAATATGCAGGCTGCGTTACGCCCGCGCCCGAATCGCATCCTTGATGCGCCACTCGACCTTCGAAATCGCGTGAGTTGAATCACAGCCATTTGTGGCACACTGTAGCACGATTTTAGAGATCGTGTGACAATCAGATTCTTTTGTGCCAGAATCGTAGCACGATTTCAAACTTCGTGTGACTCTCATCGCAACCTTTTGTGACATCGCTGGGTAGCTTGCGGGCAGGAGTGCTCCCTTGTGAAACGGACGATCGCTATCTTCATGCTTGGGGCCGCGCTGCTCGCGACGGCCAGCGGGCAATTGACCTTTGCGCAAGACAAACCTGTGCCCGAAGCAAAGGTTCAAGTGACGGACACCTCCGGTGCAGGAACGACCGAGGTTGCTCCGCTCCTGGTTGCCGCGCAGGCGGGTACGCCGGTCACCACCGGTGATAAGGCTTCTCCGTCTCGGCTATCGGGAACTGTCGTTGACACGTCAGGCGCGGCGATTGCCGGGGCTACCGTGCAGGTTCGCAGCGCAAACGGTACTGTGCAAGGAACGACACAGTCGGACACGAACGGCTCCTTCATTCTTTCCGGACTCCCTACGGGTAATTATCAACTCGTCGTCTCGAAGCCCGGTTTTGAAACCAAAGAAATCCTTGTCACCATAGGGACCACCGGGGCGCCGGTCCCGCTGCGCATCCCTCTTGTAGTGGGCGCCGTGAGCACCACCATCAACGTGCGGGGCTGTGAGGATGAACTCATCGGAATTGCCGAATCCGGCACCCAGGGAACGGTGGGCGCATCGGAAATCCAGGATCGGCCGATTCTTCGTTCGGGAGAAGTTTTGGAGACGGTTCCCGGCCTCATCATCACGCAACACGCCGGCGGCGGCAAAGCCAACCAATACTTCCTGCGCGGCTTCAATCTCGACCACGGCACAGATATCGCCATCTTCCTCGACGATATGCCGCTGAACCTGCCGTCGCACGCGCACGGCGAGGGCTACTCTGACATGAACACCGTCATCCCGGAGTTTGTTGAGCGGGTGAATTTCGAGAAAGGCCCTTATTACGCGAATGTCGGCAACTTCAGCTCGGCTGCAAATGCCCATGTGGAATTCTTCAAGACGCTGCCTGAGAACTTCTTCAAGTTGGAAGGCGGCTCGCATACCTATGGGCGGGCCGTCTTCGGCGCATCGCAAAAGCTCGGTTCGGGCAATCTGCTCTACGGCGGAGAAGAGTATTACTACAACGGCCCATGGGTGCATCCGGATGGTTTTAACAAAATCAACGGCTTGCTAACCTACAGCCGGGGCGACGACGCCGATGGTTTCAGCATCACAGCCCACGCTTACCACGGAAAATGGAACTCGAGCGATCAGATCCCCGATGCTGCACAATCCCTCGTTGGTTTCTTCGGCACACTGAATCCGTCTGACGGTGGACACAGCCAGCGTTATAGCTTGCAGGGTGAGTGGCATCGCCAAGACGCTAATTCCGAGTCGAAGATCATGGCCGCCGTATTTTATTACGATCTCAATTTATTCTCCGATTTCACTTACTACCTGGTCGATTACTCCAAAGAAGATCAGTTCAATCAGCAGGACCGTCGCTGGGTGGGTTACCTGGACGCACACCACACGGTTTTCAGCTCATGGTTGGGCCGCAAGATGTCGAATACCTTCGGCGTGCAGTTCCGCAACGATTGGATCCACAACGGCCTTTACCGGACACAAAATCGCGCGCGCACCACCAAAACCGATTACTCCGCCACCGCCTGGAACGGCAGCGGCGCCAGTTTCCACCCCGCCGCCGGAACCGGCCTTCCCAACGCCGGCGTTCTTCCCGCCTGCATCAACGCCGACCCCACCTCCAACATTGCTCTTTCTGTTACTTTGCCCAGCAATCTTGCTTTTACCAACAACGGCAGCACCGCCGCCACTACCACTGTTCCCAACACCACCTGCCCCACTTTGCCCGCGACCACGGAGCGGGATAACTTTACTGACATGATAGGCAGCGCTCTTTGGGAAAATAGGATCCAGTGGGCGAGCAAATTCCGCTCGGTCCTGGCCCTGCGCGGCGACGAAGAAAAATTTGCCGTCACCAGCCTGGCTTACCAGAACCATTGGCTTACGTCGTCCAACGGCACTCCCTACCAGGTTCCCGATATTGTTACTTTGCTCGACGGCGCCACCGAAACGGTCGACGCGGCCAATTCCGGCTCGGCCGCCAAGTTCCTGCCCAGCCCCAAAACAAGTTTGATCTTCGGCCCGTGGGCCAATTCGGAGTTCTATCTGCAGGGCGGATTCAGTTTTCACTCGAACGACAGCCGTGGCTCAACGCAAGTGGTGGAACCGGTTTCGCCGGACTATCCTTACCCCAATACGATCATGCCGAAAATCTCCCCCCTGGTCGAACAAAAAGGCGGAGAAATTGGCGTGCGCACTGTGGCCGTCCCCCATCTGCAAAGCACCCTTGAGCTCTGGTATCTCCACAGCAACTCCGAACTGACGCAGGATGGCGACACCGGAGGCACGATTGCTTCAGAACAGTCGAGCAACCGCTATGGCATCGAGTGGGCGAACTATTACACGCCAGCGGAACATTGGGCTTTCGATTTTGACATTGCGGACTCCAGAGCCCAATTCACACAGTTGGACCCATTCGATGCGACATGGTGGGTCGTGAATTTGCCCTTGACAGTTACTGTTACTACCGCGGGCGGCAGCACCACCACGATTTACAACGGCGCCGGATGCCCTTCCACAGCCCCTTCCACACCCATACCGGGCTGCGTATATGTGAATTGGCAACAGCAAGGCCCGGGTGGCAAGCTGGTGCCCGAAGCGGTCAAGGTGGTGATTTCATCGGGAGCCACACTGCACGATTTGAAAGGCTTCACGTCGAGTTTGCGCCTGCGCTACTTTGGTCCGCGCTATTTGACGTCTGACGGACTTTATCAGTCAAGTCAAACGGTGTTGCTCAATGGGGAGATCGGTTATCAGTTTTTAAAGAAATGGCACGTTACTGCCGAATTCCTGAATATGCTTAACCGCAAGGATGCCGACATTGACTACGCCTATGTCTACCAGATAACTCCAAATGCAGTAGCCACGCCGCCGGCATTCGGACGCGTTACCCACCCCACCGAACCGTTTCTGGCGCGATTCTCGATAGGCAGAAGCTTTTGACAAACGCCGCGGTGGTCCTGAGGAATAGAGCTGTCATCCCGAGAGAAGTCCGCCGCGGCGGACACAGTCGAGAGCCTGCCCTGAGCGGAGATTGCGAAGCAATCGTAGTCGAACGGGGATCTGCAGTTGTTCTTCAGGAATGCCTGAGGAAACGCGCCCCGCCGCCTGTATACTGGCTCGCGGAGTCAAAACACCCTCATGAATCGCCGTCATTTTCTTGCCGGCAGCCTCGCCCTCGCCGGCCAGCAAAAACTCCTTCATTCGCTCGGAAACCTTGCGCTCGATGCTCAAGGGAACGCGCCCCTTCAAGCGCCGCACAACCTGCTGAGCGCGACCTACACTGACTCGTTTCTCAAGAGCCACCTTGCAGCGCCCGGCGCCTGGCATCCGTATCCGACAATCGGCGAGCGCGCGGCGTGGGAGGCGATCCCAGCCGACATTCACGCGGCCGTTGTGACGCGCGCTGAGGCCGATCAGAAGGCTGGATGGAAGGCATTGCTGGCCACCACGTTTCTCGACTACAAGCGTAATGGAAACCGCAGCCGGTATGAGGCCGCCAGCTTTGGCCGCCGCGCCATGCTGCAGCGCCTGGTTCTGGCCGAATGCCTCGAGGGCAAAGGCCAGTTCATCGACGACATCGTCAACGGCGTGTGGCTCATCTGCGAAGAAACCTGCTGGGGCGCGCCGGCGCATCTCGGTGCGCAAAAGGCGGGCGTTGGGCTGCCCGACGTGAGCGAGCCGATCATCGAATTGTCTTCAGCGGAGACGGCACAACTGCTTGCATGGACCTATTACCTGCTCGGCCCGCAGTTCGACCAGGTCTCGCCGCTCGTCAGTAAACGCATCAAAATCGAAACCGAGCGCCGCATGTTGAAGCCTGCCCGCGAGCGCAATGATTTCGGCTGGATGGGCATGGACGGCAAGCCGCACCAAACTCGCCTCAACAATTGGAATCCATGGATCAACTCGAATCTGCTGGTCGCCAACCTGATCCTCGAAGACGATCCCGGCTTGCGCCTTGCCGAAACGGCCCGCATTGCACGCAGCGTCGATGCGTACTGGAACGAGTATTGGCCCGACGCTGCTGAAGAAGAGGGCCCTGGCTACTACAGCGAATCGGTGCTGGCCCTCTTTGAAGTGCTCTGGACCTTCGATTCAGCCACAGGCCACGCAACAAACATCCTCGCCACCCCGTTTCTCGACGCCATGGGCCGCTTCATTCTCAATGCCCACATCGCCGGCGACGATTACCTGGCCTATGGCGACGCGCATCGCCACGCTTCGCCCTCGGGCGACGTGCTCTACCGCTTTGGCAAAGCGGTCCACGATGAGCAGCTCCAGGCATTCGGCGCGTATTTCGCCGCCAAGGACGGATGGAACGCGCAGGGTCCGGGCCTGGCTCGCGCAGTCAACCAGACGATGACCAGCATGTCGCGAACGCTTCCCGCGGTGCTCGAAGCCGATGAAGTCCGCCGCGCGCCCAGGCAGGATGTGCTGATCCGCGACGCATGGTATCCCGAGTTCGGGTTGATGGCCGCGCGCGAAAGAGCGGACTCAACCGATGGCATGTACGTGGCCGTGCTGGCCGCAAACAATGGCCGCAGCCACAGCCACAACGATACGGGCAACTTTGTCATCTATCTCGACGGCCAGCCGGTGGCGATTGACGTGGGCGTTGAAGCATACACGGCCAAAACTTTCTCGCGCGATCGCTATTCCATTTGGACCATGCAGTCGGCGTATCACAACCTGCCCACGGTGGGCGGCGTGATGCAGCAAAACGGCGTGGAATTCGCGGCGACCGACCGGAAGTACGAGAGCAACGATCAACACGCGACGGTCTCGTTCGACATTGCGCATGCGTATCCGAAAGAGGCGGGAATAAATAAATGGATTCGGACCGTCACGCTCGACCGCGTCGAGCATCGCGTGGTGATTGAAGAAGACTTCGAGCTGGAGCGGCCTGAAGAAGTGCAGCTTTCAATCATCACACCGTGCAAAACAGAATCGGAAAAGAACGGCGCGATTTCGTTCGCGCCATTAGCAGGCGGCGGACCGGTCACGCTCACGTTCCCTGGCTCAGACTTGAGACCGGAAATCGAGACCATCCAGCTTACCGATGCGGGATTGCGTCAAAGCTGGGGCCCGGAGATTTATCGCATCCTGCTGAAATCGCCAACGCAGATCGGCAATTCGAACCCCGTCGCCAACGGCAAATGGACCTACACATTCAGGCCCGAATAAACAGCCTCAAATAGAGCGGGTGGATTCCGTCTCGCTCTATGGCGATTAGAAATCCACCCTAAGTTGAGGCCTCAAGTTTTACAAAACCCCTGGATTTCTTACTGCGGCACCACCAGGTGGTGCGCAATGGCGAAAAGCGCCAGCTCCAGGCGCGTTGACACGCCGGTCTTGTCGAAGATATTTGAGAGGTGCCGCTTCACGGTTTCCTCGCTCAGCGAAAACTGCTTGGCAATGTCGCGGTTCGAGCAGCCCTCAACGATTTGACCCACTACCTCAAGCTCGCGCGGCGTCAATCCGTAGGTCTTGCGCTGCGGCACCTGCGCCTGCTCCATCAAATCGTGCAGCGCCGAAACAAGGTTCACTACGCGTTTGCCGCCGATCCAGTAATCGCCGGCATGAACGGTGCGGATGGCCGTGTGCAGATGGCTGGCGATGGCGTCTTTGAGCACGATGCCCCGCGCCCCAATTTGCAGCGCTTCGATAATCTGCTGCGTCGTGATGGTCGATGTCAGCAGCAGGATCTTTGCCGTCGGCGTGCCGCTCATGATGGCGCGCATCGCCTCGAGTCCCGGCAAACGCGGCATCTGCACATCGAGCAGCAGGATGTCGGGTTCAAGTTCGAGGGTCTGGGTTATAGCCTCATCGCCGTCCGCGGCCTCGCCGACCATTTGAAACCCGTCCACCTCAGTCAACATATTTGTGACGCCGATGCGGACCACCGGGTGGTCATCTGCAATTACGACGCGAATGGGTTTATCCATCTCCGTTGCTCGCTTCCTCTCGCAACTTCCCGAACCCTGCTCTTCAGCCTTTTGCCGATCGATATCTCAATCTCAGCCCAACCTGATCGGAGCTCCATGCACGCCCGCGTATTGGCCCGGTGCCCAATCCGCAATTTACCGAGGCAACGCCTCGGCTCACGCAGGCAATTCAGGATCAAGCATACTCTCCAGCGCCCGTGCGGCGGCGCGTAAATCGCCAACCAGCACCGCGCCGTTATCCAACTGGTTACTGTTGCCGGTCCGGGCGCTCTTCTCAATCAAAGCGCCCAGGCGTGCTGCCTGCGAGGCCCCGGCCATCGCGCAGCCGCCTTTGATGGCATGGCCGATGCGCGCGGCCTCTGAAATATCGCCCCTGGCAAGCGCCGCTTGCAGCGCCATAGCGCGCTGGTCCAAATCTGAAACCATGGCGCGGTAAATCTGGCGCACGGCCGGCTCAGGCATCAGCGCCCGTAACTGCGCCAGCACCGCGAGGTTGATGACCGGCGCGTCAGGTTCGAGCATCGACAGAGTAGCAGATGCAGCTATTGGGTTCACGCCGCGATCGAGTACCCTCCGCATCGCCTCTACTTCAAACGGCTTGATCAGGAATCCGTCGGTAGCCTCGATCACTTCGGGCGGCAGGGCGCTGCCGCTGATGGCCAGGATGCGCGCCTTGCTTTGCCCGCGCATCTGGTTGATGAGCGCTGCCCCGCTCAGCCCCGGCATCTGCGCATCCATGAGGATGATGTCGGGCGCCGGACTCGCGGTTGCCAGGATTTCAAGTGCTGCGGGACCGCTGTCAGCCGTGTGCACGCTGTATCCGTTCAGCGTGAGCAAGGTGGCAGTAACTTCACGGCTCACCAGGTCGTCATCGATGAGCAGCACCGCAACTTCATCGCGGCGCATAGTTAAACCGAACATGGCTCTATTGTCAGCCGTCATAATAGCCGATCGAAAGAATTGTCGACGCGATGAACCCAGTTTGTCTACCTGCGGCGAACTAGGGTCTGTTCACGGCAGATCCAGCGATGCCGGGGCCGGCAGGTCCTTGCCGTCCCAACGGTCGCGAATTGCCTGCTGAAACCGGTCCCCGCGCTTCTGCCACATCTGGATCGCAAGATCGTAGCGAACCGTCACGTTGTTGAGCCAATACGGCCGGTTTTCGCCCAGCCAAACCTCGCTGTACTCGCCCTTGATGGCCGAATAGGCATCGCGCAGGTCCTGGCACAGGCCGTTCATGCTGCTGATCTCGTCGAGCGCGTTCTCGACATAGTCGCGTTGCGCTTTATCGTGCTGCCCGGCGACGGCTCTGGCGTAACTCGATGCGATCTCCTGCGCCAGTTCGAATTTGAGTCCGATCACATCGAGCCGCCGCGCGCCCAGGTCCATGGCTTCGAGCGCTCCCGGCTCGCGCAATTCGGGATTCGCATAACGCGCCTGCTCCAGCAACACGATCGCCTGTTCCGCATGAGTGCGAATCTCCGCCGCAACAGGCAGCACCTTCGCTGACATGCTCTGTCCCTCCGCGCTCCACGGATCGAGCCAGAAGACCTGGTCGCTGGTGAGGCCGGTATTGGCGCCGTCCAGCGCGTCGTGCGCTGCCATCAACTCCTTTTCGGCCTCGTTGATCTTGCCGCTCGCATCGAAATTGAAGTCCTGCCCATAGGCCTGCTGGTAAACCGCAATCGAGCTCTCGCCCGGCTGCCACGCGGCTACGGCGCCGAACAGAACGCTGTACCAGTCCAGGTTGAAGAGGCCCTCGCCATCGTCGTTCCACACTGTTGTGAGCGCGCCCGTCGAGCCCAGCTTTTGCCCTTCGCGAATAAAGCCCTGGATGTTCCAGAACGCGTTTTTCGCTGCCGGGTAAACCTCGTTCCAGTTCGAATCGCCCGGAGCCACCCACGTCTCGATGCCGGCCTTGGAAAAAGGCTCGATCATCTTGTCGAAGTCGTCGTGCGCGCCGTAGCCCCACGGCACCGCAATCATGTCTTTGGGCAGCGCTGCAACCGAATCGGGATTCTTGTCGCCTATATCGCCCCAGAAAAGCAGCCGCCGATTCAGCGGCGCAAGCTCATCGTGAATCTGCTTCAGAAAGTCCATATACACTGGGCCATAGCCCTGCTCCTGCACGCGCTGCTGCGTGCGGCCGCGGCCCAGGTCCCACGTCTCGTCCGCGCCGATATGGATAAACGGCGAGGGAAATTCCTGCGCGATCTGCGTAAACCAGTCTTTGATGAGCGGCAGCGTCGACGTCTGGCCGGGCGCCAGAACGTGCCCGCGCGGCGTTTCCGCCGCGTCCTGGTAGAGTTCGTATTTCAGCACGTGATGCAGATGGCCAAACGCCTCCTGCTCAGGAACGATCGTCACGTGGTACTGGCGCGCGTAAGCCACAAGCTCCTTGGCCTCGGCCGGCGTGAGCGCGCTTCCCGGCGGCGCGGCCAGCGGATGATCGGGATAGAGCAGGGTGTGCTCGAAGTAAGGCGAATAGATATTGGCTTTGAACGATGCAAAGACGCGAATCTGGTGCTTTTGAAACTCGAGCGTCGGGAACGGCCCGCGCGAAAGATCGTCGTCGATTCCGCGATAGCGCATCGCCGGCCAGTCGCGAATCGTTCCCGTGGGCAGGGCACGCGGCTCGCCGGCCAGCGGCAGCAGTTGCTTGAACGTCTGCACGCCGTAGAAGACGCCGGAGCTTGAAGCGCCGACAATCGTCGCCTCATGCGCATCGAGAACAATTACGTATCCCTCCGGCTGCATCGCCGTATCGAAGGCAAGGTGGGCGCGGGCGAGCAGCGTCTTGGCCGCCGTCGCATCGTTGCGCAACAGCGTGACGCGGTACGCGGAACCCGGCACGGCCGCGCCGCTCTCGTCGCCCTGGCTGGCGCGCGCCTGCGCCTTCTCCATCTGCTTGATAGCTTCCTCAAGGTCGCGCGCGGCAAACAGGTCCTGCTCGTCGCGGCCGGGGACCATCACCGTAATATGGCTGATGCCGGTCTGGCCGGTGATATTGGCCTCGCGCGGCGCGGGCAGCAGGTGTACCTGCACCTGCGCGGGTTGCGGCGCCGGCTGCTGCGCCGATTGTTGATTTTGCGCCCGGGCAGCGACCGGCATCAGAAGCAAAATGAAAGAGAATGTGATGGCGAAGGGGGGCAGGCGGTGGGCGAGAATCTTGAATTGCGGCATCTCAAAGCACCTTCAGCTCAGAATCGTGAGCATTTGAAATCGATACGATCATTGTAGACTAGGATTTCGTGGTGAGAGGATTGACTGAATATGATCCCAGGCGGCGCAGCATCGCAACCGGCTTCCAATATCCCGGCGTCCATTCAACGTTATAACGCATTCCTCCTGTTGGTTGCGGGCCTCGGCGGCTTGCTCTACGGCATCGACGTGGGCATCATCGGCGGCGCATTGCCTTATCTTGAGGCAACCTCGGGCCTCACCTCGTCACAGCTCTCCGTCATCGTCGCCGCGGTGCTGCTGGGCAGCGTCTTCTCCACCCTCTTCGCCGGCCTGCTGGCCGACTGGATGGGCCGCAAGCCGCTCATGATCCTCAGCGGGCTCACCTTCACTCTCAGCATCCCCATCATCGCGCTCTCGCAGGGCTACGCGCCGCTGTTCTTCGGACGGCTGCTGCAGGGCATGAGCGGCGGCTTCATCGGAGTCGTGGTTCCGCTCTACCTGGCCGAATGCCTTTCCGCCTCGCATCGCGGCAAGGGAACGGCAATCTTTCAATGGATGCTCACGCTCGGCATCGTAGCCGCGGCGCTGGTGGGCATGTACTACAGCTATCGCGTGGCCGCGGTTCAGCGCCTCGGCGATCCCGCCGCGCTCCTGCGCTTCGAGGGTCAGGCTTGGCGCAACATCTTCTGGGTCTCGCTTCCGCCGGGACTCATCTTCATCGTCGGAAGCCTCATGGTTACCGAGTCGCCGCGCTGGCTCTTCCGCCGCGGCGCGCACCAGAAAGCCCACGCCGCATTGCTGCGCTCGCGTCTGCCCGAACAAGCCGCACTCGAGCTCGACGAAATGAAAGCGACCGCGCACACAGCGAAGGTCTCCGCTGGCAAAAAGATCGGTGACTCGCTCCTGCGCCGCAAGTACGTCATTCCCTTCCTGCTCGCGTGCATCATCCTCTCGTGCAACACGGCCACGGGCGTGAACTCGGTCATCGGATACAACGCCGGCATTCTGCTGCAGAGCGGCTTGAGCGACCTCGCCTCGCATTGGGGCTACGTCATCTTCACCTCGGTCAACTTCCTCATGACCTCGATCGGCATGATCCTGGTCGATCGCAAGGGGCGCAAGTTCCTCCTCGTTCTGGGCACCAGCGGCGTCATCGTCTCCATGGTGAGCGTTGCCCTGCTCTTCAAGACCACTGAAAAAGTCGGCGTGGATTGCCGCGACGCAGTGCAGGCGCTCGCCTCGCCCGATCAGCACCTGACCATTCATTTCGATCCGGCTGAGGCAAGCCGGCTTCTCGCCTCCGCCGGCTACTCAGGCAGCGCCATTCACAGCGGCCGCGCCTCGCTCGCCATCATTTACTCCTACGGCGACTTCACGGCGGCCACAAACTTCGTCCGCTCCGACGATGCAGCCGCCGCGCCCATCGAGATCGTCCGCGAAAGCGCCGTGCCGGCCAACCGCGTCGAGGCGCTCTTCAAGAATCCCTTTGCCAATCTCGATGCCGCGCGGACCGCACCACTGAAGATTGAAAAAGCGCTCATCGGAACCGTTCCCGATGCCGGCCACGGCTGGCTTGTCGCCCTCGGCCTCTACGCGTTCATCGCCTTCTACGCCTTGGGTCCCGGCGTCTGCGTCTGGCTCGCCCTCAGCGAGCTCATGCCTACGCGCATCCGCTCCAACGGAATGAGCATCGCGCTGGTGATCAACCAGTTGGTCTCAACCACGCTGGCCGCTATCTTTCTGCCCTTCGTCAGCAAGCACGGTTACTCGTCGATGTTCTTCCTCTTCGCAGGCTTCACGGTGGTGTACTTCATCACCGCGGCCTTCTTCCTGCCCGAAACCAAGGGCAAGACGCTCGAAGAAATCGAGGCGCACTTTGAGGGAAAGGCGGGCTGAGAACCAGGGCGCGCCTCACTTCTCCACCACCGCCTTCGACAGATTCCGCGGGCGGTCTACGTCGATGCCGTGCTCGATCGCCATCCGGTAGGCGAACAGCTGCAGCGGAACCACCTCAAGGATCGGCAACAGATACTCCGATGCCGGCCGCACCGGTATGTAGTCGGTGGCGAGCGCCGGAACCTCATCGTCATCGTTGTTGGCAATCGCAATCACACGCGCGCCCTGTTCTTTCATATCGGCAAGCAGTTGCAGCGTCTTTTCATAGCGCCTGATCGACGCGGCCAGCTTGCGATCCACCGTGGCAACCACCACCAGCGGCACGCGGTCGCTCACCAGCGCGTTGGGCCCGTGCTTGAGCTCGCCCACCGGGTAGCCCTCGGCGTGAACGTACGACGACTCCTTGAGCTTGAGCGCGCCCTCGCGCGCAATCGCGTAATGAATCCCGCGCCCGAGATAGAGAAACGTCGACGCGCCGGCATAGTTCCGCGCCAGCCGTTCAGCCTGCTCGCGCCAGCCGTCGAGCTGCGCCGCAAGCGCGTCGGGAACGGCCCGCAGCTCGGCGATCGATTCGCCCAGGTCGGCCGCGTTCATGCGGCCGAGGTGCGCGCCCTCGTACAGCGCCAGCAGGTAAAGCGCGGCAAGCTGGCAGGTAAAGCTCTTGGTCGCCGGGATCGCCTTTTCGCGGCCGGCCCCCAGCGTCATCGAAACGTCGGCCTGGTGTGCCATGGTCGACGCCGGCGCGTTGGTGATGGCCAGCGTCTTGTGTCCCTGGCGCCGCGCCTCGGCCAGCGCAGCCAACGTGTCGGTGGTTTCGCCCGACTGCGAAAGCACCAGCACGCTCGGATGCCTGAGGTCCTGAACGCCGCGCAAGCTGTACTCGCTGGAGTACTCCACGTCCACGGCCAGCCCGCAAAGGTCCTCAAGCAGAATCTCGCCGTAGAGTCCGCTGTGCCGGCTCGAACCGCTCGCGGCAATCAGGATTTCACCGTTGGGCGCCAGCCACTGCGAGAGCTCGCGCGCCACCTCCGGCTTGAGGGCATTGCCGTCAAGGTAGAGCGCGAGCGTCCGATTCAGCGCCTCGGGCTGCTCGTAGATTTCGCGCAGCATTTCGTGAGGAAAGAGCGGCATAGCGTGACCTTGAGAGCCTCGAACGTGCTGAATCTGCTCTCAAGATGATCATAACGCAGTTTTTCGATCAATATTATGAATAAGGATGGCGCGATTCGTGATTCGTGAACGGTGAACCGTGAACGGTGGGCCGTGGACGGTGGGCCGTGGTTCGTGATTCGTGAACGGTGAACGGTGAACCGTAAATGGTGGGCCGTGAGCCGTGAGCCGTGTGCCGTAGGTCGTGGTTCGTGACCTTCCACAGGAGGGAGCAGAGGCCTTCAGGCCTCTGAAATCGCAGCGACGGAGGTCCGGCCTTCAGGCCTGGACCTCGCCATCCCAGACTCCCGGGTACCCCATCCTCGCGACGCTCTTGTCTTTGTCGCTAGGGTGGGAAACCACGCACCCCACCCGGTCTCAAATCAGCGCACAGATTCAGTCTGAAGGGTAGGGGCTTCAATTTGAAGGCTACAGGCCTCAGTTTGAAGGGTACGGGCTTCAGCCCGTACATGCATTCCCCCGTCTTTTCAGAAATCAAAGCGCGCGGCCCCGCCGCGCGCCATTCGAGGCGCTCAAACCCTCGCTGACTTACCGCCCTTTGCATTTAATTTCCCCCTCCTGCGCTACTCTCCAATCAGGGCAAACCTCCTCCTGAAACCGGCGGCCCGGAATCGTTCGCTTACCACTGGCGAGACCATTCCGGGCCGCCTCCGTTTCTCGGATCGTTTCGCCCCCTCGGGCGGCATTTTGCGCCCTAAACGGTGCGAGTCATCGCCCGTAACTCCTTATTTTTGACGATTTTGCGCTTCAACCCCTTTGTTTCCATCGGGTTGCCGCAAAAGGTAAAAGGCTGAAACGCCTCAAAACAAGCCACTTAACCCCCAAAAGGGGGTATATATGGGGGGTACCATGTATCTCGTCTGCCGACACATCAAGCCCAACGGCCTGCGCTGCCAGTCGCCCGCCATGAAGGGCCACGCATTCTGCTACTTCCACTCCCAGTCCCACCGCGCAACACGCATCGGCAGCATGGACAATCTCTATCTTCCCGTCGCCGAGAATCCCGCCGCCATCCAGCTCGCGATCTCCCAGACCATCCAGGCCCATCTCGCCTCGCGCATCACCGCTAAGCAGGCTGGCCTCCTCCTCTACGGACTCGCCGTTGCCGCCTCCACACTCAAACGCAAGCCCGAGCCGCTCTCTGACCCCGTCCGGACCGCTGGCCAATCCGACGAAGGCGACGATCTCGCCCCCGAGCTCTGCATCGACGAAGAGGGCGGCCAGCACACCGACTGCCTCGCCTGCCCTCGCAGGGAAAAATGCGACCGGTTGCTCGAAGACGGCCCGGAGCCTGGGGAAACCGGCGTCGAAGCGAAGCAGGAAGAGTCGCAGCCCTCGAAAACCGAAGCGCTGCCCGGACACGATCCAGACGCTACCGCCAACGCCGGCGCAAACAGCAGATCCAACTACCGCACCGGCCGCGTGCGCTCCCAGCCGATCGATCTCATTCCGAAGAGTGCAGATGAAATCGTCAAGCGATACGGCTCCTCGCCGCTCTTCAAAAAGTACTTCGAGCCTGCTCCCGTCGGCGTGGCCGAAGCCCCGCCCCCACTCGAAGACGGGAAGGGTACGTGAAAAGCAACCGCAGATCCTCGTTCGACTGCGGTCGCTGCGCTCCCTCCGCTCAGGGCAGGCTTTCGATTCGTCGCCGCCGCGACGCGCTCAGGATGACAGCGCGGTTAGCGATCCACGATTCGCAATTCACGGTTCACGATCCACCGTCCACCGTCCACCGTCCACCGTCCACGAATCACAGCTCTCACCGCTCGTTCAAATCGACGGAATATAGATTCACGTCCGGCGTTCTTGCGGTGACGATGGGCAGGTCGCCGGGGGCGAGGCCGATGAGCCGGTAGTCGATGGCCGAGATGGGCAAGAGGCTTTGGATGGTGGCGACCGGTTGGGGCTTGCCGCCGGGCACGGCAACTTTATAGATGGGCTTGCCGGGCTCAAGAAAATCCTGAAAATAGACGTAGCGTCCGTCATGCGACCAGGTGGGGTCGCCGACTCCGTGTTTGGCCAGCGTGATCCAGCGCCCGGCCGACCGGTCGTAGAGCATGAGCGCGCGCTGGTCCATGGGCATGGCGGCGATGTAGCGGCCGTCGGGCGACAGGCGCGGGCTGAAGAGGCCGGCCGAGTCCGGGATCTCAACCGTTTTGTGGGTGGCCAGGTCAAGCTCGTAGATGGCTTTGGGCTGGGCGCTGTCCATGCGGCCGGGCGGGCGGCCAAAGACGATGGACCCTCCGTCGGGCGACCAGGTGGGGTCGGCCTCGTTGCGGTCCTCGTTCATGGCGGGCGTGAGCTTTCCGCCCTCGGCATCGATCAGGTAGATCTTCCAGGGCTTGCCGGGTTCGAGGCCCATCACCGCGAGGCGGCGGCCGTCGGGCGACCACTTCATGGTGAAGATGCGCAGGGGCGGCGTGGTGAGCTCGATGCGCTCGCTGCCGTCGACGCGGCTGCGCCACAGCGAGTTGTCTGACGCGTTCAACCATGCGATCCACTGGCCGTCGTGCGAGTACTCGGCCATCTCCGCGGCGCTCAGGTTCTGGTCGAGCGTGGTGAAGGTCGAGGCCCTGGGCATGGCGCGCAGTAACTGGTATTGCGAGGCGGCGCCGATGAAGTAGATGCGCTCGCCTCCGGTCGCCGTGCCCGGGGCCTGGTAGTCGAGCGGTCCATTGGTGATCTGGCGGGGTTTGGAGCCGGCCAGGTACCAGGGCCGCTCGCGCAGTGCCCAGATCTGGCTGTGGCCGTTGACCTCGTGGGTCGATTGAAAGACGTAATATGCTCCGTCGGGGGTCCAGTTGCCGCAGCACTCCGATGCAGGCTGGCTCCAGCCGGGGAGAAGCGGGCGCAGGTTGGAGCCGTCGGCGTCGGCCTCCCAGAGCTCGGCCGTCTGGCGCTTTGAGTCGCGCACGGTAAAGCGCAGGCGTCTGCCGCCGGGCGACCAGCGCAGCCAGAAGGCCAGCCCCTGCACGGTCAGGAGGCGGTGCGGATCGCTGCCGTCGGCGCCGACGATGGTGAGGTCGCTGCCGCTGGCCACCAGCAGGCGGCGGCCGTCGGGCATCCAGGTTGCATCGTGGGCCAGCACGTTGGGCACGCGGCGCGCATCTCCGCCGAGCGTGGGGACGATCCACAGCGGCTGTTCGGGCTCGGCCTGCAGGTGGCTGTGCACCACCAGCTTCGATCCGTCGGGCGAGAGCGAGCCGATGAGCGGCGCGCCAATCTCACTAGGCAGACGGAAGTGGCTGATTTCGCCGTTCGCAGCCAGCGCCACCGCCAGCTCCGGATTGCCGCTGTCCATGTGCGAAAAATAGATGCGGGTTCCGTCGCTGGCCGAACTGGAAAAGCTCTCCACATCGAGATTGTTATCGAGCACATGGCCGGTAAACGTCACCTGGTCGATGCGGTAAGGGGCGCGAGCCGGAGTTCGAATGGCAAACACCAGGCCCAGTACGATGCAAACAGCAACTACGCCGGCCGCCAGCCAGAGCCAAAGGCGAGTGGAAGGCCGGACCGGCGCCGAAGCGGACGCTGGGGCCGTCAAAACGATTTCGGCATCGGGATGGCGATCGTCAATCGCCTTGACCGGTGCGATGAACCGGTAACCGCGCTTCGACAGCGTCTCGACAAACCGGGGATTCTCAGCCGAGTCGCCCAGAGCCTCGCGCAGCTTGTTTACTGCGATGCCCAGGCTGTGATCGAAGTCGACCGTGGTATCGGAGCCCCACAGCTCCGTTTGCAGGGTCTCGCGCGTTACTACTTCACCGGGGTGCCCGATCAGAACGGAGAGGAGTTTGAAGGGTTGGCTCTGCAGGCGTACACGAACCCCTGACCGCCGCAACTCGCCTGTTGTGAAATCGGCCTCAAAGATCCCGAACTGCACCCGGCTTGCGCCGGACTTCTGCGTAGCTGACGTCATGGTTCCCCAGGCCAGAACCCCGGTTAATAGTGTACGAGAATCAGCGCGGAAGTGGTGATTCCTCTCGCAAAAAGAAAAACCGGCGGTCAAAGGGCCGGAGATGTTTTCTGGTAACTCAATAAACAAATGAGGTTTATCAGGTAAACACGAATTGATCCTGAATTGCCGCGCTGTGGATTGACCATCGTGGGTTTTGGGGAGTCTCCTCGATCCCGTCTCATAAAGTCAGGCTCCGATTATCATTCGGAAACTGGCCTCGCTGAGTCACCGGTTACCTTGCCCGAAGCTGGCTCCGGGCCGGCGTGAAACCGGTTGTGAGGGCAGAATCAGAGTTCCTTGAGGGATCGCGGAAAGGATGCGGGGCGCCTTTACTTTCACCCGGGCGACCTCTGGTCTTGAGGGGCCCGGTTTAAGAAACAACAAACATTTCACGAATCCGCATTCCATCCGGCAACTCTAAGTCTGCAAACGTGGTTGCGGGGAGCTGCGTTGATCCCCGCCACAGCCATCAGAAACAGTCAACGCCGGTTAATTACTTTGGAGGAGATTGTGATGTTGAACAAAAGGAGATTTGAACCTGGCGGACGGAACCTGTTCCGCGGCGTGTGGCTGGCGATGGCTGCCCTGATGCTGTTTGCAATGGGTCCTCGTCTCTTCGCGCAGGCTGACACGGGCTCTATTACCGGCACTGTTACCGATCCCACGAGCGCGGTGATTCCCGGCGCCACGGTAACGGCTACAAACACCGACAACGGGCAGAAACTGAGCGCGGTTTCAGGTGGCACCGGCGAATTCACCATCCTGGCCGTGCCGCGCGGCAGCTACAACGTGGTCGCGTCAGCTGCGGGATTCAAGAGTGATTCAGCCATTGTCGAGGTCACGGTTACAACCGCCTCCACCGTGGCCTTCCAGTTGCAACCGGCCGGCTCTACAACCACCGTGACAGTAACCGCGGCAATCCCGCTGGTTGACACCAGCGATGCCACGGTCGGCGCCACGATTGAGGGCAAGCAGGTAACCGATCTGCCCTTGAACGGCCGCAACTTTACGGCACTTGCCATGCTTACGCCCGGCGTAACCCGCGGCGCCTATGGCGACATTGCCAGCGGCGGCGGCAGCGCCAATATGACTGAGACGATTCGCAACAACGAAAGCTACGGCGCGTCGCTGGCGGTCAACGGTCTTCGCCCCCAGGCCGATAACTTCATCCTCGATGGCGTCGACAACAACGACGGCCTGGTGAACACGATCCTCTTCTTCCCCAATATCGATGCCACGCAGGAGTTCAAGGTCAACACCAACGTTGCCCCGGCCGAGTACGGCCGCGCCGGCGGCGCCATCGTGATGACCTCCATCAAGCAAGGCACCAACAACTATCACGGTTCGGCGTTCTGGTTTTATCGCGACCAGAGCTTCGACTCCAATTACAACTACCAGTTCGACGGCCAGGGTCCCACTAAGCCCACTGGGTTCCTGCGCAACCAGCCCGGCTTCTCAGCCGGCGGCCCGGTGTTGCCAAGATGGAAGAACAAGCTCTTCATTTTCGGCGATTACCAGGCTGTGCGCGAGACCCTTCCTGTTCCGGTCCACACCGTTACTGTTCCCACCGACCGGATGCGCACCGGCGACTTTACCGAGCTGCTGAATGAAAACGGCTCCGGCAACGGCTACCAGACGCAGTACCCATACTGCGTTGCGGGCATGGCCGGCCAGACCAGCCAGGGCCAGATTTACGATCCCACCACCTGCAACAACGAAGGCGGGCCTACGCAATTCAGTTACAACGGAACGGCCAACGTGATTCCTCCCAGCCGCCTGAACCCGGCCGCGGTGAATTACCTGAATGCATTTCCTGAGCCCACCCGCACCGACCAATACCTGAACAACTACCTGGTTGCGCAGCATGAAAAGAACAAGTACAACACCTTCGACGGGCGCCTCGACTGGTTTGCGGGGCCGAGCGATACGGCGTTCCTTCGCTTCAGCTACGACAACTCAGTGAACACTAAGACCTCCGAGTTTCCCAACCTGCCGGCCGGCGGCGGAACCGGAATCAACCCCACGCACGCTCGCGGCTGGGACTTCGGCTACACCCACATCTTCTCGGCAAACATGGTGAACGAGGCGCACATCGCCTACAACCGCGACAACTACGGCTACACGCCTCCGATGTATGGCGACTACGTGTCGAAGAACCTGGGCATCGTGAACGCCAACATCAACCAGGAGACCACCGGCGGCGCACTCATCGGCGGATGGAAGGGCGACCTTGAGTACACCGGCGACTACGGCCTCTACGCGGTGCCGCAGAACACCTATGAAGTGACCGACACTCTGAACTGGAATCACGGCAACCACTCGTTCAAATACGGCGGCACGTTCATCCGCCGGCAGGTTGAGTTCTTCAACCCGCAGGAGGGCAAGGGCTACTTCTGGATCGACGAAAACACAGTTGAATTCACCGGCTACGAGGTTTCAGAACTGCTGGCCGGCGGCATGTACCAGTACCAGATCGGCTCGCAGGCCGGGTACTTTGCCAACATCGAACAGGAAGACGGTATCTTCGCCCAGGACGACTGGCGCATCTCGCGCAATCTGGTTCTCAACCTAGGGATTCGCTGGGATTTCCTGTCCCGTCCTTTCGAGGCGCACAACCAGCAATCCGCATTCAACGTAAACACCGGCACGATCATGCTTGCGAACCAGAACGGCATTTCGCGCAGCATTTTCGACCAGGACTACGACGACTTTGGGCCAAGAGTGGGCTTTGCCTACAACCTTCCCGACCACAAGACCGTGCTGCGCGGCGGGTTTGGCATGTTCTACTTCCCGGATCACGGCGGCATCGGCAACCAGCTTGGCGAGCAGATTCCCTTCGGCGGCAGCAACAGCTACACTGCGGCCAACGGGTACTGCACCACCTTCACCGGCCAGTTGACGCAGACGCCGCTGAACAACGGCAACGACTACAACTGCCTGGGCTACACCAGCCCGGCTGCGGTGGCTTACAGCGGCAGCGGCGACACCGGCTCACCGCTTCCGGCGCGCGGTTTCCCGAACTTCGATCCCAACCATCCGCCCTCCGGCACCAGCATGATCGCCATCTACCGGCACAGCAAGAACAGCACGGTGGGAGAGTGGAACCTCCAGGTCGAGCGTCAGTTCGGACCCAGCGACGTGGCCACCATTGCCTACGTGGGAACCCACGGATCCAAGCTCTCAAGCTACTACCCATACAACATCAACCAGTTCGGCACCGGCATTCAGGCCTTCCCCGGATTGGGAAGCATCAACTACAACTCCTACAACGGCAAGTCGAATTACGACGGCTTGCAGTTGCATGAGGAGCATCGCGTAAACAACGGGCTGATCGCCACGTTCTCCTTCTCGTGGTCGCATGCGCTCGACGACTCGACCGGAGCCTTCGAAGGTCAGACCGCGTCACTGTACTACGATCCTATTGGCGGCTACGGCAACTCCAGCGAGGATCAGCGCAAGGTGTTCAGCTCGTCGATGCTGTATCAATTTCCATTCGGACGCGGACAGCGCTGGGGCGGCAGTGTTTCACGTCCCATGGATTGGCTGATTGGCGGATGGCAGTCGAGCCTGGTTGCGCAGGTGCAGTCCGGCACGCCGATCGATCTCTCCACCGGCCAGGGCAACCCCGGCAACCGGCCCGACATCGTCGGCCCGATCCACTATAACAAGTCCACCGGCGGCAAAACCGGCGACTATTGGTTCAATCCTGGAACCGCGAGCAATCCGATCTTCGCGAATCCGCCCTCCCAGGAAGCCGCTGCTTGCACCTGCACCGTTTATTCCAGGCTGGGCACTCTCGGCCGCAACCAGATCTTCGGACCCGGCTTCAAGAAAGTCGACTTCAGCATGCAGAAGAACCTGCACCTGGCCGAAGGGTACACGCTCGAACTGCACGGCGACGCTTTCAACGTGTTGAACACGCCGGCCTTCACCAATCCCAACGGCAGCATGACTTCGTCGCAGTTTGGACAGATTGAAGGCGTGCAGCTATACAGCAATCGCGAGATCCAGTTGGCGGCTCGTTTCACCTTCTGACCTCCCGACCCCGATAACGCATCGCGGCAGCTTCACTGGCTGCCGCGATGCGACTCCTGAGCTTTGATTGCCCGCAGGGCTGACGATCAAAGCCGAAGGGGGATCTGCGGTTGTTTTTCAGCGAACTTCAGCCTGGCTCACAAGCCTCTTTTACAATGCGTGGGAGCGCGCGCGGCTACGCGGTCCAACAATAGCCCTCTTTCTGCGCCAGCCAGCGCAATCATTTGGTCGTTTCATTTTAAGTCCGGGATAAGTTGGAGCATTCCATGCGATTTTGGCCTTCATTTTTTCTGGCTGGATGTTTGTGCTCGATAGTGGCCGGCGCGCATACACAGGCGCTGAAGACCGAGCCGCAACCGACTGCGCAGCTTTCATCGGACCCAACCCCGAAGATCGATAAGATCGATCCTCCCGACTGGTTCGCCGGCCTTCCCTCTCCAATGCTGCTTCTCCATGGCGAAGGCTTCAAGGGTGCGCACTTTGCGGTTACGGGTAACGGAATCTCGCTCGCGCGCACACAAGTCTCGGCCAACGGCCATTGGGCATTTTTGTGGCTCGACTCCAAAGGAGCAGCGCCGCAAACGGTCACGCTGACCGCAACCCGCGCAAGCAGATCGGCCGCGCGCAAATATGTCTTCGCTCCCAGATCGAACGATCCCAACGCGCATCGCGGATTCTCTTCGGCCGACGTGATCTACCTGATCATGACCGACCGCTTTGCCCATGCGGGCGCCGCCTTACCCGAGGGCGACGACCGCTCCCTGCCGCACGGCTGGCATGGCGGAAACATCGACGGAATTGCGGAGCATATCGATTATCTGAAGCAGCTCGGCGTCACCGCGGTGTGGACCACGCCTGTGGCTTCAAACGGCGCCATGCCCGATTCGTACCATGGTTACGCCGCCACCGATCTCTACGCGGTCGACAAGCACTTCGGCACGCTTGCCGATTACCGCCGGCTCTCAAGCGACCTCCACGCGCACGGCATGAAGCTGGTCATCGATCTGGTTCCCAACCACGTGGGCGTCGAGCACCCGTGGATGGGCGACCCGCCCGCACCCGGCTGGTTCCACGGTTCGCTCGCACATCATCCCGCCGTCGAGACCGACTTTTACCAACTCGTCGATCCCCACGCACCACCCGCGGCCTGGCGCAACATTGTCGATGGCTGGTTCACCGACCAGATGCCCGATCTAAATCAGCGCAATCCGCTGGTCTCGCAGTATCTGATTCAAAACGCGCTCTGGTGGGTTGAGACGGCGAACCTCGACGGCATCCGGCTCGACACATTTCCATACGTCGATCGCAGCTTCTGGCATGACTTCGATGGAGCGTTGCACAGCGTGTATCCGCATCTGACTGAGGTCGGCGAGATTTTTAACGGCGATCCCGAGGTGACATCGTATTTTGCCGGCGGCGCGGCGCATGAGGACATCGACACGGGGCTCTACACGCCGTTCGACTTTCCGGTGTACTTCAAGCTGCGCGACGTGCTCATTCACGGCAAGCCGATGACCGAGCTGCGCGACGTGCTGCGCCAGGACTCGCTCTATCCGCATCCCGACCGGCTCGTTCCCTTTATCGGCAATCACGACACCACGCGTTTCATCACCGAGGCCGGCGGCTCGACGGCCAAGCTCAAGCTCGCCCTCGGCCTGCTGGCCACACTGCGCGGAACTCCGCAGATCTACTCCGGCGACGAGATCGGCATGACCGGAGGCCCGGACCCCGACAACCGGCACGACTTTCCCGGGGGCTTTGAAGGCGACTCGCGCAATGCATTCACCCAAGCCGGCCGCACGCCTGAAGAGCAGGACGTGTTCGCGTGGACCTCGTCGATGCTGGCGCTGCGCGCGCGGCAGCGAGTTCTCGAGACGGGGACGGAGCAGAATCTTTTCGCCGACCAAGACGCCTTCGTCTTTGTGCGTGCCTTCGATGAAGGCGGCTGCGCGGCCGGCGCAAATCCGCCTGCCGCAAACACGCGCGTGCTGATCGTGGTCAACGATTCCGAGAAGACGAAATCCATCGGGATTCCAACGGCAGATACCGCGCTGGCCGGTTGCACGAGCTTCACGCCCCAGACGCCGGCAACGGCCGCTCCGGCAACGATCAGTGCCGGGCAGATCCACATCGACGAGCCTGCGGAATCGATGAGCGTGTACGAGGTGCGCTGAAGGGCACTGCGCCTGCGAGAGCCTAAGCGAGCGCTCGGCCATCGATTGGATTTTGCGATAGACTTAACGTATTCGATGCGGTGAGAGCTGGAACGCCGGCTATTACGGCATTTTCGGAAATGGTGTAGCTCTTTGGAACTTTGCGCAAGGTCGGCGCTCCTTGGGGTCGCGCCGATTTATCCCCGTGCTTTCGGTCCACAGTTTTTCCGAAAATGCTATAGCCGCGCTGCGCCGCCGGCATGTGCGGAAGTGGTGAAATGGCAAACACACCAGCCTTAGGAGCTGGCGCCCAAAAGGCTTGCGGGTTCAAGTCCCGCCTTCCGCACCAACTCCTGCTGCGCATCGCTTCGCATCGTGCCAGCCGCACAGCTCTCAGCTAGGCCCTGCCGCCTCGCTCTAGCCGAGTTACTCGCCGCTCGAGCGCCCGTGATCCTTGAAATTGATGGCGAAATACGGATAGGAATACATGTGGCCCGCAGTGAGCGTTGAGAGGAATGGCCCCGCATTGAGCCGGCCGTAGCCAGCGCCGATATTCAGGTGGCGATTGAGTTCGTACCAGCTGTAAACATCGCCTTCCACACCAAGGCGCGTGCCGGAGTGTGCAGGCACTCTGCTGAAAACAATCGAGCTGCCGGAAGTGTTATAAACGGCATCGTTCGCCGATGCCACGCGAAAGTCCAGATACTGCGCCGTCACGGTCCACCGGCGATGAGGCACGATGGTCGCGCCGGTCCGCCAAGACCGGATATTCTGCCACCCAAACTGATCGACGATTCCGAAACGGTCGTGGGCTGTCGGGTAGATGGTATCGAAGGTGCGGTGGACGCCATCGCCCGGGTTGCCGTTTCCGGATGCAAAATCGTATTGTGCAAACGCGCGGGGCCGCGCCGGAACGGAGTGAAATTCATAGGCAGCGCCACTCGTCGTGGCCCATGCACGAATCGGTTGAGGACCGACGGTTCCCGCTTCCCGCACAGCCTCAATGGAATAATCGAGAGAAGTTCGAACCGCGCCCTTCAGCCGCGTTCCGTACACCTTCATATCCTGCTTGCCGGTCTTGCTCGAAAGGGTCACTTCAATCGGTGCCTTCGGCTGGACCCTCCACAGGACAAATGGCTCCAGAGTGGATTTCGAGATCAGGTTGTCGATCCTGCCGTAGAGTCCGTAGATATTGTTTCCTTCCTGATGGTGACTGATGCCCTAGGCCTGCGGAACAACGACCGAGGCCGCGAAGATTCCCAGATGATACGAACCGTGCTGCAGGTTGGCGACGGCAGCGTCATACGAGCGCGCCTGATTGCGCCACTCCGAGTTGGCGATCAGCGTGTTGTTGTAGTTAATGATCTGGCGCCCGACACGCAGGCTGATCCACTGCTTGTTAGGGTTGCCGAACTCGGCATAGGCGAGCTTTAGATCCCAGCGGTTCTCGTTGGGCGGACCGATCGGCGGGTTCTCAAGGACTGGCCGCGCGTCCTGCACCTGCGTGATCACTTTGAACCATGCGGCCAACCTAAGGTCTGCCTGGAAACGGAACCGGTTGAGGAGGTAGGAATCGTCGTTGTTCTGCTTGAAGCTTCCGTCGTCGTAACCCTCAAAGCGGAATCGTTCCTCCGCCTCGAACTTCAACCATCGTGGAAGGCGAGAGTCCAAGTCATCCACGGGTCGAAAGTCGGGAAAATCGTATGGCTCGTTCGATCCGTAGGTGCGATTGGCAGGACCGTTCAGGAAACTCAGCGGATTCGATGCGGGTCCTGCGATCCACCCGCCGGCGAGCGCGTTCGAGCCATTTTGCGTTGTGACGTCGTCCTGTGCCTGCAACGGCGCTGCACGCAGAGAAAGGAAGATCAGAACGACTGTTGCTGTGAACCAAACTCTTCCGATTATGTGCCGAAAATGAATTTGAACCATGAATGTACTCCTGCCTCCGTAGTGGATCAGATTTGAAGCTGTTGAGAAAGGACACGACCTCGGTCGGGCCGTAAAATGCCGATCAATGAACCGGGGATTCACTTACATCGTGCGGAAAAAGCGCATGGCGGAGGGGTTTTGTAATAGGACACGAGCGGGGAACCCACCCAGTGGGTGGATCGCGTGTCGCAAAGCCCATGAGAATGAGGGTGGGCTTTTGCTCCGGAGGAACGGTTTTGTTTAAACGGATCCACTATTCTCACTCCGGTTTTCTAGTGTGCGGCTGCCCACGCCGCGTAGCTGTTGAAAAGAAACTGTCCGCCCAGAATCAGCAGCCAGACCCAGAGTGCGAAGCGCAGCGGCCGGCGCGGAATGCGCGTGCTCAGCAGCGTTCCGCCAATCGCTCCGGCCACGCCGCCCAGGATGAGTTGCAGCAGCAGCTCGGGATTGCTGGCGTGCGTGAACCAGTGCGCGCCGCTGCCGATAAGCGAAACCAGAAAGCCGAAGACGATGTCGGTGCCGACAACTTGCGCCGGCTCGAGTGGCGTCAGGCTCAGCAGCGCCGCGCTGCCCAGCGCACCCGCTCCCGCCGACGAAAAACCCACCTCCGCGCCAACAGGAAACATGAGCCACGCGAGCAATGGGCTGCGGTCCTTCACCCCACGGACGAAGACCTGACCGTGGGGGCCCCGGTCCTCCACCCCACGGACGAAGACCTGACCGTGGGGGCCCCGGTCCTCCACCCCACGGACGAAGACCTGACCGTGGGGGCCCCGGTCCTCCACCCCACGGACGAAGACCTGACCGTGGGGGCCCCGGTCGCGCGCGGCCGGATTCTGCCGCATGGGGCGGAAGGAATAAAAGAGCTGCGAGCTTGCTGTGGTCACAAGGATCGCGCCGAGAATGGCATTCAACAGGTTGGCCGATCCCGTGCTGACCAGATGTCTGAGCAAGAGCGAGCCCACCAGAACGCCTGGCGCTCCGCCCAGCAGCATATAGCCGAGAGTGCGCCAAGCCACGTTGCGGCGCGCAATCTGCGCCGGCGCCAGAATCAACTTCACCGTGGCTGAAAACGTGAGCCCGATGCCCACGGCCACCGGCGCCGGCACGCCGAGAAACAGCACCAGCACAGGCACGGTGATGGTTCCCGCGCCTACGCCGGTGAGCGCGATGAACAGCGCAATCACAAATCCGATAAGGTATCGCATCGCCTGCCCTTCGATTTCCTCGCTAAATCCGCCAACTTGTTCACTCGCTAACTCGCCGCCTGGATGTGAATTCCGCACTCCACCTTGCGGCCGGCCCAACGGCCAGAACGCGGATCGTTGGGATCGAGTGGAAGCGTTGTGCAAGGCTCACAGCCAATCGACGAGTAACCACGCGCATAGAGCGGCAGCAGCGGAATTCCGAGTTCCTCGCACGCGTACCACACATCGCGCGTTGTCCACGACGCGAGCGGCGCCAGCTTGAGCACCTGTTTGCCGCCCGGCAGGGCAAACATTGACGATTCTTCAAGCGCCGCGCGGCTCCGGGCCTGCTCGCGGCGCAGGCCGGTCAGCCACACGCGATACTCTGCAACTGCTTTGAACAGCGGTTCCACCTTGCGCAGTCCGCAGCAACGGTCCGGCGCAGACTGGTACAATTTGCCGAATTCTGCTTCCTGCTCGGCAACAGTCTTTGCCGGCAGCAGATTGACCAGGTTCAGATTCCACTCGCGCGCAATGCGATCGCGATAAGCATAGGTCTCGGCGAAGTGGTAGCCGGTATCGAGAAAAAGCGCCGGAATCTCCGCATCAAGCTCAATCGCGAGTTTGGCGAGCAGAACATCCTCGGCCTGGAAGCTGCAGGTGAGGCACACATCTCCCGCACCGGTGAGATTCTGCGCGAGCGTTTCACGCACGGCTTCAAGCTTCACATTCACTTCAGTAACAATCTCCGCAGTGCTCATTAAAGACCCGCCTTCTCTGATGAAATAAAGATCCCCACGCGATGCAGCAGTTGATGCACCGCAGTAACGGCATGCATCGGTTCGGCTGCATCGAGCTCGATCTGCTCGTCGTCGACACGGGCTGTGAGTGTTTCGGTTGGGTTGGTGCGCACCAGCAGAACGAGCAGGCCGGAGGCGGTATGAATGCTCGTGACCAAATGCAAGAGCCCGGAATCGAGCAAATACTGATCCTCATCGGCGCGAATGCGGCTGGTGATTACTCCCACAGCAAAGAGGGCGCGCTCAATGGCGTTGATCACCCGCGCCGGACCCGTGAGTTCAAGTACTCCGCCGCGATGACCCCAGCGCGCCTCGCGCTCGCCGGCAGTCACCGGTCCCCACGCGCCTGCTTCATCTTCTTCGCCGCTGGTGAGCTGGGCAGCGGCCTCCTGAATCATGCCGGCCGCGACCGTTCGGTTGTTTTCGGGATCGATGAGAATGAATGCACCGGTGGCTCGATTCTCGCTGTAGCGATCGATGGCGATCGGCCGCAGCAGATTGATCGAGACCGCGCCGATATCGTTCATCTCCAGCGTTTCGGCCGGCACGCTGCCAAGCGTGGCAAGGTCAGTGCGGTAATCCACGCTCGCCAGAAACGCTGGCACGGTGTGGCTGGTGTGCTTGAGCAGGTAGCGCCGCCCTGCCACCGCGGCGCGCTGATCCATCCACACCAGAGAGGCCTTCAATCCGCGCGTGACCTTGGCTTCACTCTCAGCGGCGGCAATCAGATCTCCGCGACTGATATCGATCTCGCGATCGAGCACCAGCGTCACGGAGAGCGGAGCCGATGCCACATCCAGATCGCCGTCCCAGGTAACGATTCGTTCAATCTTCGCGCTGCCCTTCGAAGGCAGCGCGGTAATACTGTCGCCGCGCCGCACCGTGCCCGACGCGATCTGCCCGGCAAAGCCGCGGAAGGTGTGATCGGGACGCACCACGCGCTGCACCGGAAAGCGGAATGGGGCATCGGTCGAAGCCACCGACGACGGAAGCGACTCAAGCAGTTCGAGCAGCGAGGGACCGTCGTACCAAGGCATCGCATCTGTCTGGTGCACGATGTTGTCGCCCCTCAGCGCACTCACCGGCACAAACACGCGCTCAACCTGCGTGCCCGTGTCGGCGGCAATCCGGTCGAGCACCGCGCTGAATTCGGCCTCGATCGCGCGGAACGTGGCTTCATCGTAGCCGATCAGATCCATCTTGTTGACCGCGACCAGCACATGGCGCACCCGCAACAGCGACGCGATGTAGGCGTGACGGCGCGATTGAATCAGCACGCCCTTGCTGGCATCGATCAGCACGATGGCGGCATCGGCCGTCGACGCTCCCGTGGCCATGTTGCGCGTGTATTGCTCATGGCCGGGCGTGTCGGCAATGATGAATTTGCGGCGCGCAGTGGAAAAATAGCGATAAGCAACATCAATCGTGATGCCCTGCTCGCGCTCGGCGCGAAGTCCGTCGGTGAGCAATGCAAAGTCGAGCTGGCCCGGCGCCGTGGTTCCCTTGCCTTCGATGGAGCGCACCTGGTCTTCGTAAACCGACTGCGTATCGTAGAGGAGCCGGCCGATGAGCGTCGATTTGCCGTCGTCGACGCTGCCGGCGGTAGAGAAACGCAGCAGATCCTTTTCGCGCTCGTGCGCGAGGAACTCTTCAATCTCAAACCCGCTGTTTTCCAACTCTGCCGCGACTCTCAAACCAACCTCCAACTCTCAGTCCTTAACCCCGTAAAATCTGTTTTCCCGATCGTCCCTCAGGGGCTAAAGCCCCAGGTTTTATGCGCCTTTTGCGGCACGACTAAAGTCGTGCCCTTTCACAAAGCCAATTATGCAACCGGTTAAGGTCCCTATTACCTATTCCCTGTCTTTCAGAAATACCCTTCTCTCTTCTTGATCTCCATTGAGCCTTCCTGGTCGTGATCGATGACGCGGTTGGCACGTTCCGACGAACGGAATGAGATGAGTTCCGCAATGATGGCCGGTATCGTGTCGGCATCGGAGCGGATGGCGCCGGTGCACGGACTGCACCCCAGCGAACGCAGCCGGCACTTCACCATCCGGGGCTGCTCGCCCTTTCGCGCTACAAAGGCTTGCTCTACGGGCAGCAACGCATCCTGACCCCGACCGATTGGGCGCACATACATGGGCCGCTCTTTGGCAAAGTAGAGGTCGACCACCGGTATGTTTTCTTCGTGGATGTACTGCCACACATCCATTTCGGTCCAGTTCGAGAGAGGAAAGACGCGAATGCTTTCGCCGGGGTGAACGCGCGCGTTGTACAGGTTCCAGAGCTCGGGCCGCTGGTTCTTGGGGTCCCATTGGCCGGCCTCGTCGCGGAAGGAGTAGATGCGTTCCTTGGCGCGCGATTTTTCTTCGTCACGCCGCGCCCCGCCAAACGCCGCATCGAATCTGTAATGGCGCAGCCCATCGAGCAGCGCCTGCGTCTTCAGCAGTCCGCAGCAGCGCTTGGTATCGAGCGCTATCGGGTTGGCGCCCGCGGCAATCGCCGGCTCGTTGCGCCACACCAACAGTTCTGCGCCCACCGAGCGCGCCATATTGTCGCGAAACTCAAGCATCTCGCGAAACTTGAACCCGGTATCAATATGCAGGAGCGGGAAGGGAATCGGCCCTGGGAAAAAAGCCTTCTGCGCCAGGCGTAGCATCACCGATGAGTCTTTGCCGATTGAGTAGAGCATCACCGGCCGCTCAAACTCCGCGGCCACTTCGCGCAGAATGTGAATGCTCTCGGCCTCAAGCAGGCGCAGATGGCCAAGCCGCGCAGGAGGGCGCAACTCTTGAGCCAGGTTTGAATTGCTGATCTCGGTAACTGCAGACGCCATTGGCACCTCATTTATCAGGGGAATCACTGAGGGGCCGGCGTCGAACGAAGACTCTCCCGGCTCTTCAGCTACGAGTGTCTTCTTTGATCGGTTTTGCTTATGGGATCAGAGACTAGCGCGCGCACCCGTCGAAGATGTTCGACAGGCGACAACAAGAGCGGGACTCAAACGCGCTGACCATGTGAGGTTGATGCTAGCAGAATCCCGGCGGATGCACAAGGACTGGCCCCGCGGCGTTGATCTACCATCGTATGAGCCGATGCCCCTCAAATCCAAGTTCGGACAAAACTTCCTCCGCGATAGTCACGCGGTTGAGCGGATTGTGGCCGCGCTCGGCGAACTGGCGGACGAGACCGTAGTCGAGATCGGCCCCGGACGCGGAGCGATTACCGGCGCGCTGGCGGCAAAAGCTCGCCACGTTATTGCTGTTGAGCTCGACCGCGATCTTGCCGCGACGCTTCGTTCTCAATTTCCGGCCGGGCAGGTCACCGTGGTCGAGCAGGATGTTTTGGCTTTTGATTTTGCCGCTGCGGCAGCGCAAGCCGGCTCGAAGCTGCGCGTGGCAGGCAACCTGCCCTACTACATCACCTCGCCCATCCTGCGCAAACTCGCAGCCAGCCACTCCGCGCTGGGCACGGCCGTGCTCATGGTGCAGCGCGAAGTTGGCGATCGCGTGATCGCCTCGCCGGGCTCGCGCGACTATGGCCTGCTTAGCGTGCTGGTGCAGGCGCACGGGCCGGTCGAGCCGCTGTTTACGCTGCCTCCGGGCGCATTTTTGCCGCCGCCGCAGGTGCACTCCACGGTCTTTCGCTGGCGGTTTGCGCCGCGCTTCAAAGAGCTTGGCGTTGAAGAAACCGGTTTTCTTGGCTTCGTTGCCAAGGCCTTCGCGCAAAAGCGCAAAACTCTTGCCAATAATCTGCGCGCGGCCGGAATTGTAACTGCGTATGCTCACCATGCATTGGCGCTGGCCGGAATCGATCCCAAGGCGCGCGCTGAATCGCTCTCCATCGAATCCCTTGCCGCCCTTTGGCGAACTCTTTCAGCGGAACTCGCCGGCAAGAAAGGAGAATCGTCATGATTCAAATTCGAGTTGCTGCAGCCGTCTTCGCTTTGGCCGCGTTCACGTCCGCGCAGACGCCCAGTCCCAAAACCGCTCCCGTTCCCGTGCATGGGCAGGGCTGTGTCGCCAGCGGCGTTCAGGCCGGCTGCCTGGTCGTCAGAGACTCGGGCTCAGGCACGCTTTATAACCTGCTGATCAACGGGGCGCGCCCGCAGGTGGGCGAAGGCATCGAATTCACCGGCGTGCCGCATGAGGGTCCCACCATGTGCATGCAGGGGGTCCCGATCAATGTAACGCAGTGGTCGCGCAAGGAGTCGATCAAATGCCCGGCGAATGAGACGCCGGATAAGGAGCCGGGCAAACAGCAGGCATCAGAGAGTGCGAATCGGTGATTCGCGAGGGACGCGTGTGGGCGGGGACCTCCGCGATTGCCGCGGCGATCCGGTCAGGAGATGGCGGTACAGCGATGGATTCCTGAAGAGGCCGTCGGGCGCGTAATCTATGAGGAAGGGGCGGGTGCCTCAGACCGCTTTGTCCCCGCTTCCACGATTCGCGAAGCCTCACAGGGCTCCAGCGCATCTTTCATAACAGATAGCTATGAATCCGACCACCGTACAGGCCCGCCGCAGCACCTTTGAGCAGACTCTGCTGAGCGCGCGCCAGACCATGATGCTGAGCGAGATCCTCAAGTTGGCCTTTGATAGCTTCAGGGCCAGCAAGACCCGCTTTGCTCTCACCGCCCTCGGCATGGTCATTGGAACCGCTTCGGTCATCCTGGTGGTCACCATCGGACTCACCGGCAAACACTACATCCTCAACGAACTGCAAAAGATCGAGACCAACTCGGTCGAACTGGAATATGCCGGCGGCGGCACCACCGCGGCAGAGCGGGTTCTCTACAACGACTACCTCACGATCGCAGACGAAAAGACCATCGATGAGCAGGTGCCGGGCATTATGTATTCATCGCCGGTGCTTGAGATGCATGAGCGCATCAGCTTTGGCGAAGGCCAGGTCAAGGACACGCTGATCCTCGGCGTCAGTCCCGATTACCAGGGTGTTCGCAACCTGCTTGTCACGCTGGGACGGTTCTTCGACCAGACTGACGACTCCGCTCACATCAAGTGCGCCGTGGTCACCCAGGCCTTTGCGCGGGCGCGCTACGGCAGCGATGAAGAAGCCGTCGGCCAGACCTTTGAGATCGAGGGCATTCCCTTCACCATCACTGGCGTCTTCAAACAGGCTGTCGACGACTTTGGCGAGTCGGAGATTGCCGATCAGACCATCCTGATCCCGTTTTCAGTGGCAAAGTACTTCACCGGAACCGAGAATCTGAAGCAGATTTACTTTTCCATGCGCAGCATGGACGAAGTCACCGAGGCCGCCACGCAGATCGAGAGCATCATTCAGTCGCGCCACCGGCCCAACTCGGTTTACAAGACGCAAACGCTCAAGCAGCTGCTCACCATCGCCGGCGAAATCGCCGACGCCCTTACGGCTGTCCTTGTGCTGGTGGCCGCTGTCACTCTCGCCGTAGGCGGCGTCGGCATCATGAACATCATGCTGGCCAACGTGCGCGCCCGCATTCGCGAGATCGGCATCCGCAAAGCGCTGGGCGCAACCTATCGCGAAATCAAACTGCAGTTCCTCGCCGAAGCCGTCATTATCTCGCTCACCGGAGGAATCGTCGGCACGATTGTGGGACTTGCGGTGCCGCTCTCCATTCGATTTTTTACCGACTACAAGCTGCCGTTCTCGTGGGTTTCGGTCTTCATCGCGCTCACCGCTGCTACACTCGTTGGAGTCGTCTTCGGGACCGTGCCCGCCACGCGCGCGGCGCAAATGGATCCGGTAGATGCGTTGAAGTACGAGTGACCTCAGAATATGAGTGATCTGGAGCAAAAGCCGGAATCGAGCCATGAGCCCGAAGGCGAAACTTCCTCGCCGGGCCCGAGCCTCACGCTTATCTACTCGCTCATCGCGTTCGCGCTGATCGCGGCCATCTTTCTGGCCGGGCTGATTGTGCTGCCCTTTTACCGGCGGCGGTGAGGCAGTTGTCAGTGATCAGTTGTCAGCGATCAGTTTTCATTTCGCAGCTATGTCGAGCCACCATGCCAACCATCAGCCAACCCCAATACGATGCTGCCGCGCTGAGCCGCCTGGCCTGCCCAGCCTGCCACGGTGACCTGCATCTCAGCGATGAGAGGCTAACCTGCGCCGCGTGCGGCCGCGCTTATCCCATCGTTGACGGCATTCCGGTATTGATTAAGGAACGCGCGGAGACCGTCTGCCCAATGACGCATGGCCACTGAGCACCGACAACCGATCACTGACAACTGACAACTGTCACTGGATCGTCGCATCCAGACGATCGGAAGAAGAAGCTTGATTCCGCTTCGTTCGCCCGGCAAACTCCTGCTCGATGCGCGCGTTCGTGCCGGCGCGCGCAAACTCGTAGGCCACGCGGATGCCGTTATAGATCGCGTTGTCGTTTGAGGAACCGTGGCCGATGATGCACACGCCGCGTACTCCCAAAAGCGGAGCGCCGCCGTACTCGGTGTAGTCAAGCCGGCGGCGGAATTCATTGAATGCCCGCCGCGACAGCAGCGCGCCCACCTGCGCAGTAACCGTGCGCGTGAGCGACTCGCGCAGCACGTCGCGCACAAAGCGCCCTATGCCCTCGCTCGTCTTCAGAGCCACGTTGCCCACGAACCCGTCGCAAACAATCACGTCGGCGTTTCCGTTAAAGATGTCGCGGCCTTCAACGTTGCCGATAAAGTTGATGGGGAGGGCCTTGAGGAGCGGCCACGCTTCATGGGTGAGCTCGTTGCCTTTGGTCTCTTCTTCGCCGATCGAAAGCAGCCCCACGCGCGGCTGACGAATCTTAAGCACGCTGCGGGCGTACATTTCGCCCATCACCGCGAATTGCTCAAGGTTGTGGGCCTTGCAATCCACGTTCGCGCCAACGTCGAGCAGCACGCAGGGATTGCCCTTCGAAGTCGGCATGGGCGTGGCCAGCGCAGGCCGGTCGACGCCGGGCAGCGCGCCCAGCACCATCTTGGCCGTGGCCATGGCAGCGCCGGTGTTACCTGCAGTCACAAACCCCGCCGCCTTGCCCTCGCGCACCAGCTTGAGCCCCACGCGCATTGAGCTGTCTTTCTTGGTGCGCACGGCGTGCGCGGCCTTTTCGTCCATGCCGATCCGCTCCGAGGCGTTGTGGATCACGATCGGCAGGTCTTCGTTTTCAAGGTGTTCGTCGAGCTGATCGCGCAACTCCGCCTCAGGACCCACCAGGTGGACCCGCACGGGCAGAGCGCGGCAAGCCAGAATGGCTCCCCGGATCTCAGGCTCTGGTGCTTTATCTGTGCCAACGGCGTCGAGCGCTATGTCGTAGAGCATGGGTGCTCAGTTTACTTGGCTGCTTCCTTCACGTCCAGAACGGCGCGTCCCTTGTACTCGCCGCACTTGGGACAGGCGCGATGGGGAAGCTTCTTCTCGTGACAGTTCGGGCACTCAGAGAGGCCAGCGGCGGTCAGAAAGTCGTGGGCGCGGCGGTTGGCTGTACGGCGCGTGGAGTGGCGCCTTTTCGGATTCGGCATGATGCAATTCCTTTATTTCGTGGACCGTGGACCGTAAACCGAGATTCCGTTCACCGTTCACGCGATTTGTTTTCAGGATTTGATCCGGCTGCGTAAACCGCCCAACGCCTCCCACCGGGGGTCGTTCTGACCCTCATCGCATGTGCACGGTTGGTTGTTCCGGTTGGCGCCGCAGCGCGGGCAAAGCCCCTTGCAGTCCTCCTTGCATAGCGTCCTGACCGGCAGGGACAAAAGCACCTGCTCCCGCAGGACGTCTTCAAGCGCAAGACTGTCTCCTTGATAATAACCGATTTCGGTCTCCGGCGCTGTAATCGACCGCTCCGGGGCGTCGCCGTCGACCCCGAGGGGGCGGAAGATGAGGTCGAAATCGGCGGCCAGCGGAATCTCGACTGGCTCGACGCACCGGGCGCAAGGCACCTCGAATTTGCCCTGAAAGCTCCCTTTGAGCCGGATATCGGCGACAATCTCCCGCGGGCCACGGTGTTCGTGAATGACCTCTGCCCGCCCTTTGGCGCCGAGCGGGCCCACCTGCTCGGCTTCCCCGCCCATATCCACTTCTTCGGGTTCCAGCTCGAGGTCAAATTCGACCGGTTCCCGCTCAAGCTCGCTTACTTTGAAGTCCATAGGAAAAGCCTAAAACAGGATTGCCGGCAGGGGAATAGCTGCGGGGGTTCTTCCGCGGCTGCCGCATCAAGAGGATTCCGAAAAATCTTTGCAGTCTCGCACGTCGGCTTGGCGTCGCCCCTACGGGGCTGAGCGGTGTTTTCGCCCCTTCCCCCCACGCCGAGGCGCGGGGCTAACAACCGTTGCGCCTACGGCGCATCAGCGCTTGGGCGTGTATTCGACAAAAAGGTCTGGAAACTGCTTCTTGAGCGCGCCGATTTTGGGCCGGTCGCAGACCATGATGTAGGGATTGCCGGGGTTGTGGTAGGCGTAGTCCTGGTGGTAATCCTCGGCGCGGTAGAACCCCCTCAGCGGCGTTACCTCGGTCGTAATCCGGGAATGGAAAACCTTCTCCCCGGTGAGCTGCGCAATGTATGCATCGGCGATGCGCTTCTGATCGTCGTCGAGATAAAAGATCACCGAGCGGTACGAGGGACCCTGGTCAGGCCCCTGCCCGCCCACCTGGGTCGGATCGTGCGCCACCGAGAAGAAGATCCGCAGCAGCGTGCCGTAGGTGACCTTCGAAGAATCGTAGACCACGCGGACTGACTCGGCGTGGCCCGTGGTCTCGGTGGTCACCTGGTCGTAGGTAGCCGTTGCGGCGGTGCCTCCGGCATAGCCCACGGTCGTGCCAATCACGCCCTTCACGCGCTCAAAAACCGACTGTGTGCCCCAGAAACACCCCCCGGCAAAGACCGCCGTCTTCGATGCAGAGGCGCTGGAGAGCTGATCGTCGGCATCCGGCGCCGGAATCGGCCCCTTCGACGCGGCCTTGGCGCGAAAGGCCACGGCCAGAACTATGGCTACGGCAAGCAGAAGGAAAAAGATCCTGCGGGAAGACATGGGGAAGAACCTCTAATCATCAGACTATGGCGAGGACGGATGAGTTACATTCATTTTCGGCAACCGAACTGCGGACTCCGCCCCTTCCCAGTAAGCGGGATAATTCCGGCCCGAACCCTGCACAAGGTATGAAGCAAAGGCGGCGCGAGGCGCATCCTATTCTGTATGATCTCGGTGGCGGACCTGCTCAACCGCCGCGCCCATTCCCCAAAGACCCAAAAAATGAGGCATTTGCGATGAATCTTTTTTCTTCACTTGCATATCGCTCGCTTGCATTCTGCGCCATCGTCGCCGGCGCGCTGCTTCCCTCCGCGCCGCTCGTTCTCGCCCAACAGGCCCAGCAGCCGATCACCGGGCAGGACGCCTATGCCGACTGGTCGCAGCAGAAGCCCGGCACACTGCGCAAGATTACGGTCGCCGACCTGCCTGCGCCCTTTGCCACCGAATCTGTCGACAACGGTCCGATGGTGATCAAGAAACCCGCCGACGCCTGGCCCATCGCGCCTGAAGGCTTCAAGGTCGAGCTCTATGCAGGCGGAGACGCCGCGGCCCCCATGCAGCGCGCCGACAACGTGCGCCAAACCTACGGACCTACATCGGGAACCTTCGTCATGCCGCGCATCATCCGCACCGCGCCCAACGGCGACCTGTTTGTAGCAGACTCCCAGGCCGGCTCCATCTTCGTTCTGCGCGGAGTCACAGCCGATGGCAAGGCCGAGGTGGTGAGCCAGTTCGCCACTGGTCTCGACCACCCGTTTGGCATTGCCTTCTACCCCTTGGGCCCGAACCCCAAATGGGTTTACGTGGGCAACGCAACTACCGTCGCCCGATTCACCTACAGGAGCGGCGATCTGAAGGTTGAGAACCCGACGCCAGAGACCGTCATTCCCGACATTCCCGGCTACGCGCAGTTGCGCGGCGGCGGCCACTGGACCCGCGACGTGGTCTTTACCGCAGACGGCAAATACATGCTGGTCTCGGTGGGCAGCGGATCGAATATCGACGATCCCGACACGCATCCCAGAGAGTTCCACCGCGCCGACGTGCTGGAGTACACGCCCGAAGGCAAATTTGTCGAGGTGTATGCAACCGGCATCCGCAACTGCGTGGGAGAGGCCATCAACCCCACCACCAGCCAGCTCTGGTGCAGCACCAATGAGCGCGACGCGCTGGGCAATAATCTGCCGCCCGACTACGTGACCCACATCGAAGAAGGCGGCTTCTACGGCTGGCCGTGGTACTACATCGGCGGCCACCAGGATCCGCGCCTGCCCCAGCCCTGCGCCGATGGCACCGGCCCCAACCCGCAACTCGCCGCGCCGCTTACCCAGGATCAGGCCGCCAACTGCAAGCGCGTCGACATGTCGTCCAAGGTCCTGGTGCCCGACGTTCTGCTGCAGCCTCACATGGCTTCGCTCGAGATGACCTTCTACCCCGCCCGCCTGAAGGGTTTTCCCGCGTCCTACGCCGGCGACGCCTTCGCCGCCGAACACGGCTCGTGGAACCGCAAGCGCCGCGGCGGCTACGAGGTGGTCATGATCCCCATGAAGAACGGCAAAGCTCTCGGCGAGTATGAGGATTTCCTCACCGGCTTTGTGACCGCGGACGGCCAGGTATGGGGCCGGCCGGTGGGTGTCACAGTCGGCCACGACGGTGCGCTCTACGTCACCGACGACGGCTCGCGCAGCATCTGGCGCGTGGTCTACACCGGCAAATAAACCCGCGCGCGCTGCCCGGCGGGGTTCCATAAGCAGCATCGAAGCTCCGCCTAACCGCCTTCAAGGGTCATATCCCGTTCAAGCTCCATGCAGGCTGGCCGATATACCCCGCAAAGGGGTGCGTTGTCATGTCCTGGACTCGAAATATTCCCATCTCGCTTAAATTCGTATACGCATTTGGCACTGTTTGCGGTCTTTGCGTCCTGCTGGGAGGCTATTCGTCGATTGCCCTTCGCGGCATCGCCGCGAAATGCGCGCTGGTGAGCCAGGAGGATGTGCCTTCCCTGGTCAACATCGGGAACATCCGCGCCGCAGTAAACGTGGAGCGCAGAGAGGCGCTCGAACTTGCATTGTGCCGGACTCAGGCTTGCATCGCGCAGCATATCACCCAGCGCCAAGAGGCGATCGCCCGGTACAGGGTCTCTCTCGCGGCCATGGATCCGCTCGTCATACCCCAGGAGCGGGAGCATTACCTGCAATTCCAGTCGTCCATACGCCAGTACCAGGACGCCAGCGATCGCGGCATAGCCCTGTTAACTGCCGGGAAAGCGGGCGAGGCATCTCAGGTTCTCTCTTCCGACGCTTTAGCGGCATCGCTGGCTGAGGCTTTGAGCGCGGCCGACGCGGGATTTCAGATCCATGCCAACCAGGCCATGGGCGGCGCCACGGCGGCTGCCGGAATGAGCCGCCACGCCACCTGGATCGACATCGCCGTCACTCTCGCCATCGTGCTCCTGTGCGCCTGGGTCGGCTGGCTGCTCACCAGTGTCACCGCTCCCCGTATCGTCTACGCCACCGAGATGCTCGAACGGCTTGCGGCCAAAGACCTGATCTTCGACGTCAAAGTGACCGGAACCGACGAGATCGGCCGTCTGGGCGTGGCAATGAATACCAGTGTCGCGGCGATCAAAGAAGTGATCGGTTCGGTATCGGGAAATGCCGCCATGCTTGCCCAGGGCGCATCTGACGCCAGCGCCCGCGCCGTGCAGAGCGCAGGCAATGCGCGGACCGAAGCCGGCAAGATCAACCAAATCGCCGCTGCCGTGCAGGAGATGACCGCCACCATCAACGAGATCAGCCGCAATGCCGAGGACGCCTCGGCCGCCAGCCGTGCTTCAGCTGAAACAGCCGAGCAGGGTGGTGATGTCATGCGCGTCGCGGCTGCAACCATGGAGCACATCGCCGCAGCCACCCAGACCGTCGCAGAGAAGATGACCTCGCTTGCTCACCGCTCCGAGGAGATCGGCCGGGTGGTGAACGTGATCCAGGAGATCAGCGAGCAGACCAACCTGCTGGCCCTGAACGCCGCCATCGAGGCCGCCCGCGCCGGCGAACATGGCCGCGGATTCGCGGTTGTAGCCGGTGAGGTCCGGCGCCTGGCCGAGCGCACCAAGGGCGCAACCGAGGAGATTGCCGCCACCATCCGCAGCATTCAGGAGGAGACGCGCAATACTCTCGAAGTGATGCAGGAGAGCCGCTCCGCAGTTGAAAGCGGCCGCGAAGAGACCGATCGCGCACGCCAGAGTCTGGAGTCGATCATTGATGCCTCAAAGAAGGTGGAGCAGCAGATCAACCTGATCGCCACTGCCGCCACCGAACAGACCTCGGCAGCCGGAGAGATCTCCGAGTCCACCAGCCAGATCTCGCAGCTTGCAGCCGAGAACGCCCAGGGATCCGAAGAGGCGGTCGAAATCCTCAAATCGCTCGCCGGCCTGGCCGGTGATTTGGAAAACCTGATCCGCCAGTTCCGCCTGGAAGAGGCGCAACCGGAAAAGAAGAATGTAGTTCGCGGGCATCCAGCCCCGGCTCATTTAGCTCCGGACAGATCTCTGCGGCCGGCCCGCGCCTGAGTCCCCTGAGGCCAGCCCGGAGCGCTTCTGTTGGCGGCAGGCGATTCCTGCTCTCCAGCCTGCGTCTCCAGCTGGCAGCTTCGCCTTCCCTCCCTCGCCCTGCGCCGCTATGTTACGCTCCGGGTAGTGATCCTCCTGGCTCGCTGCCCGGCTTTTGCGTTTTTCATACATTCTTCATTCTTTTCGCTTGCCGCAGCCGGAATTGCACAACGACCATTGGGAGAGAGACTCGAATGAGCGCCATCAAGTACGACCTGGTTGTCATCGGTTCCGGACCGGCGGGACAGCGTGCCGCCGTGGCCGCGGCCAAAATAGGCAAGCGCGTGGCCGTGGTTGAGGCTCGCTCAGTGGTAGGCGGCGTGTGCATCAATACCGGCACCATCCCCTCAAAGACCATGCGCGAGGCCGTGCTGCACCTTTCCGGCTTCAACTACCGCAACATTTACGGCGTCAACTACCGCGTGAAAGAAAAGATTACGATGGCCGACCTGGCCTTCCGGGTGCAGGCCGTGATCAAGACCGAGGTTGACGTAACCGAGGCGCAGCTCTCGCGCAACGGCATCGACGTGGTGCACGGTATCGCCCGTTTCATCGATCCCCACCAGGTTCACGTGGAAGGCCCTCAGGCCGAAGTCACACTCGAGTCGGCGCGCATCATCATTGCCGTAGGCACCAAGCCGGCTACGTCCGACAAAGTCCCGGTCAACGGCAAGACCATCGTAAACAGCGACCAGATTATGGGCCTCGAGGCGCTGCCCAAATCGCTCATTGTTGTGGGCGGAGGCGTGATCGGCGTGGAATACACCTGCATGTTCGCGGTGCTGGGCGTGCGTTGCACGCTGATTGAAAAACGTCCCCGCCTGCTGGAATTCGCCGACCAGGAGATCATTGAAGCTCTCAGCTACCACCTGCGCGACAGCCGCGTAACCATGCGCATGGGCGAAGAAGTTGAAAGCGTCGAGGAGCCGGCGCCGGGCACGGTGGTAGCCAACCTTGAAAGCAAGAAAAGGGTTTCGGGCGACGCGCTGCTCTACGCCGTCGGCCGCCAGGGCAATGTGGACGACCTGAACCTGGCCGCGGCCGGAATCGAAGCCGACAAGCGCGGCCGCATCGCCGTCGACGACCACTACCAGACCAAGGTCGAACACATCTACGCAGTCGGCGATGTGGTTGGCTTCCCCTCGCTGGCCTCGGTCTCAATGGAGCAGGGCCGAATCGCCGCGGCCCGCGCCTTCGACGATCAGGCGGCCACGTCTAATCCCAGTTTTTATCCCTACGGCATTTACACCATTCCCGAGATCAGCTTCATCGGCAAGACCGAAGAGCAGCTCACCGACGAAGACGTGCCTTACGAGGTGGGCATGGCCTACTATCGCGAGGTCGCCCGGGGCCAGATTACCGGCGACATCAACGGCCGTCTCAAGCTGATCTTTCATCGTGACACTCGCAAGGTGCTCGGCGTCCATATCATTGGCGAGGGCGCGGCCGAGCTGGTGCATATCGGCCAGGCCGTGATGACGCTGGACGGCACGGTGGACTACTTCATCGATACGGTTTTCAACTATCCGACCCTCGCCGAGTGTTACAAAGTGGCGGCATTCAACGGGCTGGGCCGGCTGCACCGTTACCAGGCCGGGTAGCCGCTTGCGTTGCGCGGTAGCAGGCGTCTTGCGCGAAAATCATTGTCAGGCCCAAGGAGGTCGCAAGTGACCACCGCAATCGGCATTGTAATTACCGACTATGTTGTCGCCGGCAGGCTTGAAGATCAAAAGCTGGCCAGCAGGCTGCTCCGTTACCCCAAGGACTCTGATTGCGCCTTCGACGAACTCGCCGCCATTCCGCGGGGCGAGCTGGTCGACCTGCTCGCCTCCCAGGTAGCGGCCTTGGCCGAAGAGGTCCAGTGGAAGGTTGACGCGATCGGGGTCGCCGTTCCCGGCATTGTGCGCCACGGCGTGGTTGAGGACTCGCCAAACCTGCCCCAGATCAAAGGAATGCGCCTGGCCGAAGAGCTGGGCAAAGAACTGGCCGCGCGCGGCATTCAGGCGCCGGTGCAGGCCGTGAACGACGCCGACGCCATTGCTGCCGCCGTGGCCGCAACCCACGGCCGGTTAAACAAGCTCACCCGCGTGTGGACCATCGGCAACGGGATCGGCTACGGCCGCTGGCCCTACGTCGAGGGCGTGTGGGAGGGGGGCCACATCACCGTAACCCTCGACCCCAAAGAGCGCTTTTGCGGATGCGGCGGCGTGGGCCATCTTGAAGGCATCATGGGCCAGCGCGCCATGCGGCTGCGCTTCCTCGATCTGGAGCCGGAAGAGATCTTCGCCAACGCCAAGAAAAGCGACCAGCGCTGCAGAGAATTCGTCGACCTGTGGCACCGCGCGCTGGCCGCCGCCACGGCTTCGTTTATCCACCTGGCCGGGCCGGGCCGGTTCTACTTCACCGGCCACAACGTGCACTTCCTCGAGCTGCCGCTGCTGCGCAGCCATCTTGAGACCATGGTGCGAATGACCCCGCTGCAGAGCTACTCGCTCGAGATCCTGCCGCCCGACGACGAAACCGCGCTCCTCGGCGCCGGCATCAGCGCCATGCGGTCAGTGGCAGAGTAAGAAAACAGGGAATAGGGAGTAGGGAATACGAGCCCAGTCGCTCAGCCGCCCGACATGGCTCTTCGGTCGCGACGTTGAACGCCCCACAAACCGACCGCGCTTATCAGAGCTATTACAGCGCACATAATCGCGGCGATTCCAGCGGTGGGACCGATATCCCGTTCAGTCAGGTGGCTCGCATGCACCTCTTGCGCGAACCTGTATAAAGCGCCCACAAAACACGACGCAAACCAGACGCGAAAGAGCAACTGAACCCAGCGGCGATTGGGAGGACGCACCCAGAATCTCATCACTTGTTTCCACTGGATGTTCCACCACAACGCCCAGCAGGTCATCGTAAAAATGAACGCAATCTGCATCCGCTGCTGGAACGGGTCGTTGAAAGGCACCAAAGTCATCGAAGCCTTCTTATTGTGATCACCAGAGGCACCGCGAATAGTCGTGCCAGGTTCCACCCCTCACTTCGCCAGCTCCATCGTCCCGTTCACCGTGAACGTCGCCGCGGGCGCCGCGTTATCTCCAAGAGGTTGCGTGCCGCCAAGGTAGACTTTGTATTCGCCCGGCATCACCACGCGCTTGCCATCGCTGTCGACCTCAGAAAGAGTCCGCGGATCGAGCGTGAATTCCACGTTCATCGCCTGATCCGGGGCAAGATGGATGCGCTTGAATCCGGCCAGCGCGATGCGCGGCGAAACCGCAGTCTGCGGTTGCGCAAGATACAGCTCCACGACCTCGTCGCCTGTCACCTTGCCTGTGTTCTTTACCTCGCCTGTGATGGCAACGGAATCGCCGGCCTTCACGCTCTTCGCGGCCGGCTTGACATTGCCATAACTGAAGCTCGTGTAGCTGAGCCCATAGCCGAAAGGGTAGAGCGGCGCATCGGTCATGTAACGATAGGTGCGGCCCTTCATCGCGTAATCGGCAAATGGAGGCAACTGCGCCAGCGAGCGATAGAAGGTCACGGGCAAACGGCCGGCCGGGTTATTGTCGCCGGCCAAAGTCGCGGCAATCGCCGTTCCGCCTTCCTCGCCGGGGTACCACGCCTCCAGAATAGCAGCAGCATGTTCCGCCGCGTAGTTAACGGCCAGCGCCGACCCGTTTTGCAGGACCACTACAACCGGCTTGCCCGTCGCGACAAGCGCCTTCAGCAATTCTTCCTGCACGGCTGGCAATTTGATATCAGTCCGGTCACCGCCAGAGAAGCCGTCTAACTTGATCGGCATCTCCTCGCCCTCGAGCGAAGGCGAAAGCCCAAGACAGGCGACGATCGCGTCCGCGCCCTTGGCCTGCTCGATCGCCTCATCGCGAAGCACTTCGGCGGGCGCAGCCCAAGTGAGATCGATTCCGGCCGTCCCGGTCTTGTGAAAATACTCCAGCCGAATTGCGTGAGGCTGCGTGTTGTCGAAGTGGAGCGCGGCATCGAAGACGGCCCCGATATCGCCAACTTTCGACTCGCTCTGCGCAATCAGCTTGTCGTCGACATAGAATTTGAATCCCTCCGCATTCGAGCAGGAGTAGCAGTAGTTGATGCGCACACCGAGCCGGTAATCGCCCGTTGCAGGCGGCGTAAATGTGCCGCTCCAGCGCACGGAGTAGTTGTTGCGCTGCAGCCCCTTTACCGGGACCACCTTGTCCCAGTTGAAATTCACATTGCGATCGACGCGCGTCAGCACCGGCGTTCCGCTCAGGTCCCCCGACGCGAAGTATTCGCCCTTGAGGCCATACGCGCTGCTGCCGGCGGCGGGATGGAGCGCCGTATGCTCGATCGGCATCGCAACGCCCTCGGCCAGGCTCGATCCCATGGCATAAACAATATGTGCCGCGCTGAATCGCTTCTCGATTCCCACCAGCGGATACACCGGATTCGGCGGCGGCCCGTTGTAATTGCCCTGCAGCGACTGAACCAGCTCCGCCGTCGGCCCGATGACGGCGATGCTTTGCACGCCCGCCTTCAGCGGCAGCGTCCCATCGTTCTTGAGCAGCACCATTGACTCGCGCGCAGCCTTCAATGAAAGCGCCCGGTGCACCGGTGAGTTGACCTCATCCATTCCAATGCGCCCATACGCGTAGTTCGACGGGGGATCGAACATCCCCAGCCGGAAACGCTCCCTGTAGAGCCGGCGCAACGCGCGATCGATGTCCTCTTCGCCGATCAGGTTCTTGTGTACGGCTTCCACCAGCGAAGGAAACGCCTGCCCTTCCATATAACCGCACTCGAGATCGGTTCCGGCGTGCACCGCGTCGGCAGCGGCGTGCGGCATGTCGGGCGCGTAGTGATGGCCATTGAAAACATCGGCCACCGCCGCGCAGTCGCTCACTACGTATCCATCAAAGTGCCACGCGTCGCGCAGATGGTCTTTCAGCAGCATCGTGTTGGCGCAGGCAGGCGCGCCGTCGATCGAGTTGTAGGCGCACATCACCGATTGGGCATGTGCCTCGCTCACAGCAGCGCGAAAGGCAGGCAGATAGGTGTCTTCAAGATCGTGGTTTGAGATGTCGACGTCCACGCGGTGACGCGTGCTCTCGGGCCCGCTGTGAACCGCAAAATGCTTCGGCGTCGAAACTACTTTGAGATGACTCGGGTCGTCGCCCTGCATGCCGGTGACGAACGCGACCGCCATCCGGCCCGTCAGGAAAGGATCTTCTCCGTAGGTTTCCTGCCCGCGGCCCCAGCGCGGATCGCGAAAGATGTTGATGTTAGGCGCCCAGAACGTAAGCCCGAAGAATGCCTCGCGATCGTTTTCGCGCATCGCCTGGTTGTACTTGGCGCGCGCCTCGGTTGAGATGGTCTGGCCCATCTGGTGCACCAGCGGCGCATCCCACGTGGCGGCCATTCCAATCACCTGCGGGAAATTGGTCGCGTAACCGGAAAACGCAACGCCGTGCAGCCCCTCGTTCCACCAGTCGTACCTGGGCACGCCCAGCCGCGGTATGGCGGGCGAGTGGTCGCGCATCTGCTGCACTTTTTCTTCAAGTGTCATCTTGCCGATGAGTGCGTCAACGCGCTCGGCTGTAGACAGCGACGTGTTCAGCCAGGGACGGCCGGCATCGGTGCCGGTGGTTGTTTGGTTCTGGCCAAGACTGCAGACCGAGAGTAAGAAAAAAACTCCAAATACGATCGCTTGCAGGCGGGCGTGATTGCGCATGGCTTTATCCAATCGGTATGTGAATTCAGAGACTCGCGAAACAAACCAGTTATTCACACCCGGTCTCACGACGTCAACCCGACTCGCCCCTGACCTCGATAGCGAATCGTTCATCTAAGGTTCCAGTGAACACCAAAGCGATGACCAATAAGCCCGTGGCGAAGGAGGGACTTTCTACGGATTTTGTATCGTGCTTGCCCCGTCTTTGAGCACAAGGGTGCCGGTGATCTGAATTGGCTGGTCAGCTTTCTTGCCCGACCCGAGGCCTTCCGGCATCTTGACTAACGCTGCCACGCGATCTGACCCGGCGGTCAGCAATAATCCGGTAAACAAGATATCGAGAACGTGTGGCGCGTCAGGAAAGCCGATTGCCTGAAGCAACCGTACGTTTCCATACCAGGCTATGATTACCACACCCTGTAGTGCGGAAAGTCCAAAATAAACGAGCTTTCGCTTCTTCGCTGCGGCGGTTCGTTGCGGTCCCTCCTCTACAGTGTCCGTGTCTGGCAGCCATCGGCTGCACCATGGAGAGAGGTAACACAGGAAAAGAACGCCATTCGATAACCTCTCGATTACAAATGACGCGATGAGGATCGCGGCCAATGCTGTAATTCCATCAATTCTCACTGAATGCCTCCTGTCCAGTTCATCTGGGTCCAAGTGCGTTTAGGTCCGCGCTCTCCCCCTTGCATCGCACTCTCCCATGCTTGTCGAAAGCCTCGAATGTGACACGGAATGGTCCCAGCCCGTGGAAAATCTGCGAAACCGCAAACTGATTCGGCGCAGTTCTGACCACATCGCATTCGTGGCATAGGGGATTGTCAGTGGTGACGCGGGTGATCATTTCCGCTGAACGGTCGAAGTTCACAATCACCAGGTTGCCGGCGCCTTCATAGCCCGATGCCGGATGAACTGCGATGGCACCACTACACCCTCCCACCATAGCCGTGCTGACCTTCGCTGCCGCCACCTTTGGGCCTTCGACCTCCACCGGGAACGATATGCGCCCATTGACCGCCGCTTGAATGCGATTCAAACCTGGCAACAGCGGTACGAGCGACGCGAATCGCCCATTAACCAGCGCTGCCCGCCAGGCATAACCGTTCCTCAAGATCTGCACAGACGCGCCATACTGCGGACCCGAGCCTGTCACCTCGATCGCCGGATCGGCTGTAATCGCGCCGTTGATGCCGGGATCAATCGAGACCGGCGGCGCAATATATGCGGCGTAGGCCACAAACAAAGCCGCGCATACCGGTACAAGAACTGCCATGCGAGTCGCCCTGGCTTGCCTCGGATCGAGGCGGCCCAGTCGGGTTGGACCTTTCAAATCGAACTGGAACGTCCACACGGCAAACCTCGTGCGACGCATTATAACCCAGACTTCCACACAACACTCAACGTGATAGGACCTACCTCACGCGCCAGCGCTGCCAATCCGAAATCCGTAAAGCGGGCCCGACCGCACTTCGTCGCTCAAACGCAATTCCCAGTCCCTGACCCCGATCGTGAATCACTCATCCCAGTTCCAGTTCGATCGCAATAATTAATGAGGGCCTTGGCCCGATAGCGTCAGCCGAGCACCATCGACAAATAGATCCCGGAGCACCAGCCGGCATATCGGTGCCAATCAGCCTCCTCAGCACTCCAGTGCGGAAAACCGGCGTCGGAAGTAGACAATTCTCTTTATCCAGGGCAGTACGAAGTTTCGGTACGGTTCCGAACCTGAAAACGATTGCGGCACGCGGAATTACGAAGAGTGACGTATACGGATGGCCAGGTTGCTTCGCCATTTCGAACGGCAAAAATGGAAATATCGAAAAACAGACTGCGCATGGTGATGCGACAACCGGATTCCCTTCCACCGCCGGTTCGACAACGCGCGGCGAAGCGGTCACCGAGCGAAGTCCTTTCTAACTGGTCGTTATTCCCAGTTTTTCAACTCGGGCCAGATGGCGCTGAGGCTTCCAAACCGCGGCTTGCGACACAAGAGGATTGGCTGGTTCTCCCCCGGGGGCGCATAAGGGTTGCTCACATATCCGGCAACGGTAACCTCGTCGAAGTACCGCCTGGCGCTTGCTATCGGGGTTGAAACCAGAATCATGGTCTGGCCCGAGTAACCGCGCGGTCCCCAGATCCAGTAGTTCTGGTTGCCGCTGATGGCCTTGGGCAGGCTATACTTTGGCCCGAAGTAGTCGATGGCTCCCGCAGCCCCGAAGTCGCCGGCCCACACAGCCGTGCGAGCACGCTCATCCGGCGGCAGGTTGTTGTAGGCGCGCGCCGTCGCGGCGGTCATCTCCTCCCAGCCAACGCTCCATGAATAATTGTGCGGAATTGGCTCCTCCGCCATGCCTTTTTCGTCCGGCTGGAACCGGATTGCCTGCGAGAGGCCTTTCCAGTAGCCTGCAAACTCGTCGATTGGCAATACCGGAACCGCGGCGGGCAGCATGGCGACCGCCGATGCCGCGATCAGGGCCGGAACGGCAGGCTTTACCCAACCCATCCCGCGCCGCCACGCGAAATCGTCCACTGCGATCGCACCGGCGGCATAAGCCATCGGATACACCGGGGCCGCGTAGTAATCCTTTCCGTGCAGCACGATCATGAGGCCGAGGAGGAAAACAAACGCGAATCCGAGACTGCGAAACCTGCGAAGCCGCCTGGAAAACAGCAGGTACAGGCATCCCGGGACCCAGACGAGAGCCGTAAGCGGATTCATCTGGATAATCTGCGTCCCAATGTACGCTGCGGGGCCAAGGACGGTGTCGCGCCCTCCCGCCCGGATATTGCGCATCAACTCGAAAAACGGCCAGTGGTGATTTGCGTTCCACAGCAGGTTGGGCAGAAAGATGAGAAAGGCAAGCGCGAGCCCCGCCCAGAACCAGCGGCTGCAGAGGATGCGCCGCTCGGGGGTGAGCAGCAGGCCGCCAAGCAACGATACGGCGAAGAACGCCATGGAGTACTTGTTCTCCAGGCCCAGGCCGGCCAGCAGTCCTGCCCACAGCCACAGGCGCATGTTTCCGCCGGAGATCATGAGAATGACGAGGAGGGCACAACCCATCCAGAAGAGGGGCTCGCCCACATTCATTGTGAAGAGGTGTCCCATGGCGACGTAGGTGCCGGCACACGCACTGCACAAGGCGGCCAGGCCCTGCGCAAATCGGCCGCCGCCCAGCTCGCGCGCGATCCGGCCGGTCAACCAGACTGTCGCACAACTGGCCAGGGCGGGAATCACGTTGACCGCGAACACCGATGTTCCCAACACATGACGCGCGAACCACGCAACCAAGGCAATCAAGGGCGGCTGATCTACATATCCCCAGTCGAGATGCTCGGCGCACGCCATGAAGTAGAGCTCGTCCCCGAAGTGGCCGTAACGGCCGGCCGTGATCAGGTGGACAAGAAGCGCGCTTGCCGCGATGACGAGAACGATCTCCGGCCCGGACAGGCGCAATACGCGGCGCGCCGGCCAAATCGGTAGGGCAGGGATTTCAACCTGCATCAAACGCTCCTGGGCGAGTATAACGGCGTGCCATCGGGCGCGGCGGTGACACCAGTCGCCATAGTTCGGGCAAGACACTGACATGTCCCTTCTGAAGGCTTTTGATTGCTCTGGTTCGGGAGTTGGCCGCTACAGTGGCCTCGGTCTTGTGGCTGAATGTGAGCGAATGCACGCCTTGCGCGTTTGGCGCAGGTCTACCGCACTTCTCTTCGCGCGCCTGACTGTCGGCGAGTGGGCAGCACCCCAGGATCCTCACCCAACCGCGAGCCGGGGATGACCCCGTTCTCGATTTTTGAGAACTGGGATTGCGCGAACCCCTCCAAGCAACGGATTAGTCCTGAGCCCAGGCTCAGCCTCAAACGCCCCTAGCTGACCCGCAAATACGTCCGCGAGATGCGGTCGTGCCAGGTCAGGTGCTGGTCGTCGAAGATGGCCCACACAAAGCCCAGTCCCACCGGAAGGATTGAAAGCAGCACCGCCGCCAGCCGCGCCCAGCGCTGCGCCCGCGTGGGAATGCCGCCGTCAAAGGTGCAGAGCGCGAGCCGTGCGTACTTCATCCCCGGCGTGGCGCGGGCCAGCGTGAAGAACAGCACCTTGTACGCGGCAGAGGCAACCAGCAGCGCCACCAGCGATCCTATCTCGACAGCGCGCAGCCCGGGCAGCTCGGTGGCATTGTTGGCAGCCAGCGCCGCAGCCGCAACACAGGCCCCGGCCACCAGCGTGGCATCCACAACCCCTGCCAGAAGCCGCCGGCTCATCGATGCCAGCTCGATTGCGGGGGCCGGGTGCGGCTGGGGTTCCGCTTCTTCCGGCAGCTCCAGTTCCGGCTCCGGCACAGGCGCGAGCCTGATGGTGGACCACTCGGGAACGCTCCAGGCGGCCTGTTCTGTCTTTCTCGGGCTCTCCGCCTCTGGCTCGACCGAAATCGCTCCCGGATCGACCTCGAAAATGCTCAACTGTTGGCTCTCCGCGGACGACGCCAGCGGACCCTCGGCCAGCCGCGGCCGCACCTTGCGCGTGGCCACAATCTGCCGCGGAAACTCGATGACATTGCCGAAGATGGGCTGGGCCGGCTCAATCACGGCGATCTCCGGCGGGTGAGCCTTCATCGGTTCATCACGGAACGACTCGGCCTGCTCCCAACCTTCCGGCTCCGGCTCAAACAGGCTCGTCTCTTGCCCGGGACCCGTGCCGTGCGTTGAAATCGGTCCGCGCGTGGCCCGCGTGCTTCCCGTCGCAGGCCTGCGCTCCGGCAGATCGGATTCCCATTGGATGGCGAAAGGCTCGGCGTCAGGTTCGCTTTGGGAACCGGCTTCAACCGCCGGGGCCTCGGGCACGGCGGGCGCAAAGGGCACGACCCTGGCAACCTGCGGCTCCCGGAAAGGTTCAAGAACGGGCTTTGGGGCAGGCTCTGGTTTTGCGGCAGCTTCAATGCCGGCCAGCACCATCTGGGCCTTGGCGTGGGCCTCCTGGGCGGCGAGCGCCGCGGCTTCGGCGGCCTCGACGGCCGCGCGTGCCTCTGTGGCCAGCATTTCGTTGTAGCTGGGCGCCGTTGCAAAGCGTCTGGCAACGCGGGCAGCGGCTTTGGCGGCGCGGCTGCCGGGCGCGGGCGACGCATGTTCTGCGGCCCCGGACTGATTCGAAGCGGGCTTGCCGTGCATGTGGGCGGCAACGCGCCGGTTCACTTCCTGCTTCCACGCCGGTTCTGACATCTGATTCAGCGATGTGCTCAATGCTCTTCGATCCCTTCAGCGCGTCGGCGATCACAGCTTGCGGACCGTTTCAGCAGATTGGGCCGCGTGGGCGCTTCAAAAAGCAATCCATGCGGCGTTGCCACTAGTTTTTGAGGAGGGAATTGTCGCGGAAACAAAAGCACACAACCCCTTCCGTCTCACGTGAAGAAGCGGCGAACCGGAAAAGTCCGACTTTTGTTGCTGCCAGAGCGGCGAGGCAAGCGTCCCATCGGCGCCGGGCCATCTTTGCTATTCTTGGCCTAACACTGGTCAGGAATGCGACCTCGTACTTTAGTATCTATCACGCTGCTGGCTCTCTGTCACCTTCAAGTTGGCGGACAAGCGTTGACCAACGCGGTCCCTCCGCAAGGGCCAGCCGAAGCAGCCGCATCCAGCCCGGCAGGCGCAGAGCCCGGACCGCAGTTCGACAAACTGCCCGACGATCCCGGCCAGGAGCTGGTGCCCGTCGCCCAGCCTCAGCCCACGCCGCCCTCCGGCGAGCCGGTGCGTTGGACGACGACCGGCGACCAGTCTCGCGTGGGCGAGGCGTGGACGCTGAGCGGTAATGTAACGATCTACTACGAAAACTACACGCTGCACGCCGACAAAGTGGTCTATCGCCAGTCCACCTCTGAGGTCGAGGCCGACGGCCATCTGCTGCTGACCGGCGGGCCCAACGACGTATTCATCACCGCAACGCGCGGAGATTTGCGGCTGAATATGCACACGGCGCGCTTTTTTAACGTCGACGGCTCCCAGGGAGTGCGACGCAACGGTAAGACTCTCGTTTACTCCACGACCAACCCCATGCTCTTCAAGGGGCGTGTGTTGCTGCAAACGGGAGAGGGCAACTACCGCGTCATCGATGGATCGATTACCAACTGCCGCTTGCCCCACCCCGACTGGCGGGTGATTTCAAAGACAATCGAGCTCGAGAACCAGCACGCGGCTATGAAGAACGCGTGGTTTGAGTTCCTGGGCGTACCCATCTTCTACCTGCCCTACCTGCGCCATCCGGCCAACGAGGGCGACCGCGAAAGCGGGCTCCTGCTCCCGGTGCCAAGCAACTCGTCAATCAAGGGTTACGTAATCGGCGAGCAGATTTATTGGGCCATCAACCGCAGCATGGACATGATTGTAGGCACGGAATACTTCAGCAAGCGCGGCTGGGCCCCCAACGGCGACTTCCGCTACAAAGGCCCGGGGTACGACCACCTGATCGCGCGCTGGAACGCCTTGCTGGATCGTGGCGTGGAGCAGGAAATCAGCACGGTCGCCACTCCTTCGGCCAGGCCCGCCTTTCCGCCGGGCCACAACCCCGGCCCAACCGGACAGTCGCGGGTGAACCAGGGCGGCGTGGATGTGGTGGCGCTGGGACGCAAGGACCTGACTCCCGATACGCGGGTGGCGGGAACCGTGGAGTATCTCTCCAGCTATGTTTACCGGCTGGTGTTTGCCGAGAACTTCTCGACGGCCACCAGCTCTGAGATTGCGAGCGACCTTGCCCTGACCCACCAGCACAACGGGTTCGTTCCCTGGATTTCGTTTGACCGGTTCCAGACATTCGCCAGTTCAACCAACGGCGATGAGGCAAAGATCCTTCATCTCCCCGAAGTGCGTTTCGACGTGGTCGACCGCCCTCTGGGCGCTTCGCCGCTCGAGTGGGGACTGGGCTCCTCAGCGAGTTATCTCAACCGCTCCGAACCGCGCTTCTACGTGCACAACGCAGGCAGGCTTGATTTCTACCCCCACATCGCGCTGCCCTTCATCGCTGACGGCTGGAGCTTTGTGCCCGAGGCCGGCTTCCGCACCACCTACTACACCATCAGCCAGACCCCCGACCTGACCGGCGCGCATGAGCAGATTCCGCGCGTCAGCCACGATCCTTTGTTCCGCGCTGACGTGGAGGCATCGCTGGACGTGCGGCCGCCGGCGCTGGAGCGCGATTTTAAGCTTCCCATGTGGAATCGTGAACTGCGCCACGTGATCGAGCCCGAGATCACCTACCGCTATGTTGGGGGCGTCGGCAATCAGGCGCAGCGCGTCTTGCTTTTCGATACGGCCGACATTGTGACCAATACGGACCAAGCCGGCTTCTCACTTACGCAGCGATTTTATCTCCGCCCGTTGAAGCCGAGGCCGTGCGACGCGGACGGGAATACGCAATGTCCGGAGCAAATGCGCGAGTGGGTAAGCTGGCAGATCGGGCAGGAGTTTTACATCAATTCCAACTTCGGCGGCGCGGTCATTCCCGAGCGTCGCAATGTATTTGAGTCAACGCTCGACTTGACTGGTGCAACATTCCTGACTTCGCCGCGCAATCTTTCGCCCCTCATCTCGCGGCTGCGATTTGAGGCCATCGACAACCTGCGCGTGCAGTGGGACCTGGATTACGACCCCAAAAAGGGCGAAATCAACGCGGACAATGTGTTTGCCGGCTACAGTTGGGGCAGCACCACGATCGGCGTGGGCCACGCCTTGCTGAACGCCTTGTACGAGAATCCAGAGACGGCGAATCCGACACTCAAGAGCCAGGTCGTTTCGCCTTTCCTGGAGATCGGCAAACAGAGCCGCCGCGGATTCAACCTGGCGGCCAATGGAGGCTACGACTTTGTCGATGACAGAATCCAGTACGGCGGCATCCAGGCCGTCTACAACTGGGACTGCTGCGGCGTGACCATGGGCTACCGGCGATTCCAGCTGGGCAGCGTGGGCTCAACCAGCCGCAATGAGCAGGAGTGGCTCTACGGCTTTACCCTGGCCAATTTCGGCACTGTCGGCGACGTCAGGCGCACGACATCCATCTTCCACGATCCGGCCCTGCCTTCGGCGTACTGAGGCGAGTCCACGCCCGGGCAGAGCCCGGACGAGGCAGCCCTGCGCCGCTCCCGCGCATCGTACTCGGTGGTTCATTGCGTTATTGTCCCGATGGCGGGACTGAGCCATAATTAACCCGAATTGCCAGGAGGCTTCAATGGCACGTCTCAGCTTCCGGCTGATTCCGGCCCTCGTATTTGCTGCAAGCCTGAACCTGCCGTCTACCGCACAGAACTCCACTCCTCAATCGCAACCCCAGCCAACTCAATCGCAACCCCAGCCGGCTTCCAATCAAGCCTCGCTGAATCAGGCTGCACAGCCGGCATTTACCCTGCGCACCTACACGCGCATGGTGAACCTGGAGCTGGTGGTGAAGGATTCCAAAGGAAATCACATAAACGGCCTGAAGGCCGATGACTTCCAGATCTTCGAGCAGACTCCGGCCCGGAGCAACGACAGGCGCCAGCAGAAGATTGCCGACTTCAGAGAAGTGCACATGGCCGGCATGGCGGCGCCGGCTTCGATCCAGTCCCAGATGCCCGAGGGCGTTTACACCAATGCCGTAACGGTCCAGAAGGACCCTGTTCCGCCGACCATCCTGCTGGTGGACGGATTGAATACCGCCGTTGAATACCAGGCGCAGGTGCATGTGCAGATGCTGAAGATGCTGCGGCAACTTCCCACTAACGTGCCAATTGCAGTGTTTCTGCTGGGTAACCGGCTGACGATGCTGCAGAGTTTTACGACAGACCCCAGGCTTCTGCAGGCTGCGCTAAGCAAGGTGACCACCCCGGCTGGGGTTGGGATTGCCAGCACGGATGCCCGCGACGACTACAATTCGGCTGGCAACGCGATGCCCAAGCTCGGCGTCCCGGGGGGCCGGGGCGGGGCGGATCCGACGGCTCTCCAGATGATCGAGGATGCACAGGAATTCGATCAGGAGCTTTATGCGGCCCAGATGGACGAGAAGGTTCATAGGACCATCGATGCGCTGGTTTCGCTGGCCCATAGCGTTTCGGGCTACCCGGGACGTAAGAATCTGCTGTGGCTTTCAACAACATTTCCCCTGGCCTTGAGCCCCAACGGAAACGGCGGGCCCCGGATTACAGGCGACGACAACGGGTCAGAGTTTGGACTCAGCGGGGGCAGCAACGTGGACCTGGCGCACAAGATGTCCATGGTGAATGACGAAATGGCCGGCGAGCGCTCTTTCTGGAGCGAGACTGTTCGTCTCGGTAACGTTTTGAGCGATGCCCAGGTTGCGGTGTATCCGGTGAATCTTGCCGGGGTGCAGACGCTGCAGGCGTTTCAGGCCGGTGCGATGCCGACGCACGTGACCGGGACCGGGATCAACGCCGCCAATACGAGGCAGGTGCAGGATATGGGCGGCGAGCAGGACACGATGATGGTGATTGCCGCCGGCACAGGCGGAAAAGTGTGCACCGGCGATAACGATCTGGGTGACTGCGTCCGCAAGGCTGTGGATGACAGCAGCGATTACTACGAGATTGCCTATTACCCTGACTCGGAGGAGTGGAACGGCGACTTTCGAAACATCATCGTGAGGACCAGCCTGAAGGGCGCGCGTCTCTCCTATCGGCAGGGGTACTACGCGACTCCTGAGGGAAGAGCCGACACGAAGGTTCAGGCGGCTGAGATGCAGTCGGACTGCGAGGATTACCTTGATGCGACGGCGGTCGGGTTCAAGGCAACCCAGATGCCGTCGGATGCGGAGGGGCAGCTCAAGTTTTCGCTTCAGATAGACCCGGTGGCGTTGACGATTCTGCCCGCTGCCGACGGCGGCCATCAAGTGAATGTGGCGGTCGCGGTGTGCACCTACAACGAGAAGGACTGGCCGCTCACGCTGATGAATTACCCGGTCAACATGGCGCTGGACGCAAAGAAGTATGAATCGATCACCACGAAGCGAGAACTGGCAGTCACCATTCGCATCCCCGCCCCGAAACCTGTAGCCATACGAGTGCTGGTGAAAGACGTTGCAACCGGCAAGCTGGGCTCGGTATACATCAAGACCGGCGACCTTGTTGCCGATGTTCCGCCGAAGAGCGAAGACGCGAATGAGGTATTCCAGCAGTAGGCGGTCGGCCCACTCCGCGCGTTCCGGTGGGGTGCCTGTCCCAGCTTTGCATGGGCGGAAGAAACTAGGCTGGCCGCCAGGCAAGCCTCCTCGATTGCCTTTTACCGCCTCACGCGTCCATTCCATATCTTCAGGGAAATGCGAGCCGCTGCGGTATCCTTTCCTGAGAGGACTTTCTTTTGTCGCGATTCAGTTTGTTGGCTGGTTTTCTCGCACTTGGCCTCGCCGTGGGTTGCAAAGCTCAACCGGCCTCGTCGTCATCCTCCCCGCCCGCAGTCGACCCCGCGCTCCAGCGTCAGATCGAACTCCGGGTGCGCTCGCAATTTGAATTGGAACCAAACATCGCGGTAAACGTCGGCGCAAGGACACCCAGCCCGATGCCTGGCTACGACACGCTTCCGGTGATCTTGTCGCGGGATGGAAAAACCCAGACGCTCGATCTGCTCATTTCAAGCGACAACAAAACACTCGTTCACCTGACGAAATGGGATCTGACCAGGGATCCCTCCGCTTCGATCAACCTTACCGGCAGGCCGATTCGCGGCAATCCCGCGGCCAAGGTAACGATCATCAACTTCGATGACCTGGAATGCCCGTATTGCGCGCGCATGCACACCGAGCTGTTCCCGGCAACGCTCGACCACTACAGGGACCTGATTCGATTCATTTACAAAGACAGCCCGCTAGCCGACATGCACCCGTGGGCCATGCATGCTTCAGTTGACGCCAACTGCCTGGCAGCGCAGAACGGCACGGTGTATTGGAATTACGTCGACTACGTGCACGGCCATACGCAGGAAATCACCGGCAGTGACCGCGATTCAACGAAGAGTTTCGCCACGCTGGACCGCATCGCGCGCCAGGAGGCAACGCTCGGCAAGCTGAACCAAGGGACTCTGGACGCTTGCCTTTCGAAGCAGGATGAGACCCAGATTCTAGCTTCGACCAAGGAAGCCGCGGCTCTGGGGCTCGAGGGCACTCCCATGCTTTTCATCAACGGGGAGAAGGTAGACGGCGCCGTGCCCCAGGACGAGTTGTGGGCTGCAATCGACCGTGCACTGAGGGCCGCAGGCGAACAGCCTCCGCCACTGCCGCCGCCGCCCGCGCCTGTGCCCGCGACCGGAGCAGTAAAACCCACCGCGGCGCCTGGCGGTCAGGGTGCGCCGAACGCGGCGCCGGCAGGCGCGCAGCCTCAAGCAGGTCCAGTGCCGGCGGGAAAGCCGAGTTGAGCGACTATCCCCGTGATGGGGAAGAGATTTATGCTTGAATGCCGGAACAAGCCGCGGACCGCGCAGCGGAGCGGGCACGCGGGTCAATCTGGCAGCGGAGCCGCAAACCCGGTTTCGCAGGAGTAACGACGTTGCACGCTGATTCATTTTTCCGGATTCGTCTCAGGTCGTTCGTTCCACTTGCCGTTTTTGCCGCCATGGCTCCCATTGTTGCCGGTTGCCACAAATCCGCGCCGGCTGACGTGGTCGCGACCGTTAACGGCAAGCAGATTCTGCGCGCCGACCTGGACCGGCTTTACAAGGCGAGCATCGCTGACGCACCGCAGAAACCCTCGCCGGTGGAAGAAAACTTGCAGCGGCTACGGGCGCTGCGCACGTTGATCAACGATGAGATTCTGCAGCAACGGGCGGCCAAGCTCAACCTGACGGCGACCGACGAGGACGTGAACGCAAGACTGACCGAGATCAAGGCGCCGTGGACCGAAGATCAGTTTAATAACCTGCTGAAGCAGCGGAACCAGACGCTGGATGAGTTCAAGAAGAACCTGCGCCGGGAGTTGACCACGCAAAAGCTGCTCAACAAGGAGATCGAGTCGCGCATCAACATTACCGACGCCGAGATTGCCGGTTATTACGCGGCTAACAAGTCAGAGTGGAATGTCGTGGAGCCGCAGTACCATCTCTCGCAGATCGCGGTAAGCGTGGGCCCCGTGCCTCAGGCCAACGGCCAGCCGGTTCGCATCGTCACTGAGGCTGAGGCCAGAAAGAAGATTGAAGCGGCGCACAATCGTCTGGAAAGCGGAGAGGACTTCGCGACGGTTGCAGCGAATTCCTCGGAGGATCCCGACACCGCTCCAAGCGGCGGCGATATGGGATTCGTTGCCGAGAGTTCGCTGCACTCTCGTCCCGAGGCCTACGACGCGATCATCAAACTGAAGCCGGATCAATTTACCGATGTTGTTCCGATTTACGACGTTACCCGGCCGGGGCACAGGCTCTCGGGATTCGCCATCTTCAAGTTTCTGGGGCGTGAGCCCGCCGGCCAGCGCGAGCTGAGCGATCCCCGCGTGCATCAGACCATCCACACCATCCTGCACGACCAGCAAAAACAGCTTTTGCAGAATGCGTACATCGAGATGCTGCAGGACGATGCCAAGGTGAGGAATTACTTTGCCGAGCAGGTCCTCAAGCAGGGTGGGCAGTAGGACAGGTTCCAGCTCCAGGCTTCTAGCTCTCAGCTCTCAGCCTTTGACCCTTCATTTTGCATTTCTCAAGGGTCGCCGAGAACCGAGCCCCCTGTCTCCAGAGGTTGCGGAAAAACTCATCAGGCTCGGCGAGATGCCCGAAAACCATCCCTCAGGGGCTAAAGCCCCACTCAATCTAAGGGCCTTATCGGCACGACTGAAGTCGTGCCCTTTCAAGGCCGCGGCAGCCATTGAGTTTTCCGCAACCTGTCCAGACCAGCTGCGCAGAGGGCCCCCGCCCCTTAGAGGCTTCGCCGCGCCGGCAGTTTCTGGCAATCCTGCGACCAGTGAAGTATGTGGCCCGGGCAGACCTGGAGGTTGCTTCAAAAACCAACGGCCTCCGCGGATGCGGAGGCCGTCGTGGTTTTGAAGCGAAGCCGTTCGGCTATTTCAAGGTGCCGTTGGCGTCCATGGTGATGCCTCCCGGTCCGGCGTTCTTCTTCTCTTCGTTCGCCTTACGGGTGCCCATGGCTTTGTTGGTCCAGTCCTGCGCCATGGCAAGGTCCTGGTTAACCGCCGCGGCATTGCCGTAGTCCACATCGGCTTTGTTGCGGTAAATCAGGTTCAGGTACTGCATGGCGTCGTCGTAGTTGGGGCGATTGTCGACGGCCATCTGCAGGTACTTCAGGCCTTCATCAACCAGCGGACCATTCTCCTTGGAAAGGGGCTCCATCACCTTTTTGGGAGCCTTGGAGTTGCCCTTGCCGTCGTCGTTGAGCCCGGCATCCTGGAGCGCCTTGAGCTTGTTCTGATGCGCCTTGGTCCAGTCGATGACGCCGACGGTGTAGGCAGCCTCGGGATCCTTGGGATCGACGGCGAGGACCTTCTTTTGCCATTCCTCGGCCTGGTCGAGTTCCTTGAGATTGAAGTAGATGCCCGCGATCTGTTTCATGCTGTTCACATCGCTGGGGTTCTTGGCCAGAACATCCTGGAAAATCTGGATCGCCTGGTCGGCGGTCTTCATGTTTTCGGGAGTGGTGAGCCCCGGCACGATGTTCTGCGACAACGCCGTGGCCAGATAGGTTTTGGCCATAGGCAGGTTGGGATCGAGCTCGGTCGCCTTCTGGAAGTGGCCGATGGCCTCTTCATAGTGGGCGTTCTTGTATGCATCCACACCCTTGTTCAATTGGTCGCGGGCGGCTAGCTGGCTGCACCCGCTCATGGTAAGCACCATGCCGGCCAGGGTTACCGCGATCGCCGAAAAACGTGCGGGACCATTCATGTTTGTTTCCTTCTCCTTCAGGCTAAGGCTCTCGGGCCGCGCCTTGTCTAATTCGAACTGGCCGCGTACGAAAGCTAGCGAAACCAGAGATGTAGAAATTGTACTCCCGCTCTTGCCGGTTCAACCGCACTCGGCTGTGCCGGCAATCACAGGATGTGCGCAGCATATCGCTGCCGCTATCTGCCCGCCTCAACAGCGGGGGTAAGCAATCCTACGCGTTCCACACCTGCGGAGCGAACCGTGTCAATCGCCTCCGCAACCTCAGTAAATGCCAGGCGCCCGTCGGCCTTCACAAATATCTCGCGCCGGGCTCGATTGGCGAAGATCTCAGCAACTTTTGCCTGAAGATCCTCGCGCGCCACCAACTGCCGATTAATCCTGTATCCCGCCTCACCGCCCAACCCGCCTGTCAGTTCCAGAACCACAGCCCCGGCTGGGTAGATGTCATTCCTCGCAGGCTGGGGCGCTAATGCGGCTTCTCCCCTTGGGATCAGCGGAACGATGAGCATGAAGATGATAAGAAGAACCAGCAGCACGTCGATCATCGGAGTTACGTTGATCTCAGAAGACATGCCGCGCTTGTCGCCGCTATTCATCGTCATGACGGTAGTTCCCTCCTTCCCGAGCTGGATGGAAACTGCGCCTGGCCGGCTATTGGCCGGCCTGAATCTTCGGTGTCATCAACCCGATGTGATCCACGTTGGCCGCCTTGCCGATGTCGATGACGTCGGCGATGTAGCGGAACTCCACATCGTCGTCGCCCCTGACGAACATGACACGCTCGGCCCGGTTGGCGTAGATCTCAGTCAGCTTCGCCAAGAGCTCGGAGTGATTTACGTCGACCTCGTTGATCTTGTAAGCCGGCGACTGGCCCGGACGGTAGAGCACCTGGACCACGATGGTGCGATCATTCGTCTGCTGCTGCTGCGGGTTCTTGGGGGGCTGGGGCACCAGTGCCTCCAGGCCCTTGGGGGTAACCGGCACAATGACCATGAAGATGATCAGCAGGACCAGAAGAATGTCGATCATCGGCGTGACGTTGATCTCGGACATGCTGCTGCCGCCGCCGCCCATTGACATTGCCATGGCTTAAACTCCTCGTTTCGTTCCTCGAATATCGTTAACAACACAGGAAACGGAAGCGGCTACTCGCCTCCGGCGAGGTTGCCTTCCTTCTTCTGCGTCAGCAAACCAACCTCTTCCACGCCGGCTGTACGCACATCGTCGATGGCGTCTTCAACCGCCTTGTACTGCGCGCGCGCATCCGCCCGGACGTAGATGGTCTTGTCGGTTTTGTCCTCAAGCTTGCTGCGAACCATGCTCCCGAGCTGGCTGGGATCGACCAGGTTTTGCCCCAGGAAGACCCGCCCGTCGCGGGTGACGGCAACGACGATGGCATCGTCCTTGTCGGCATCCGGCATACTTTGCGGATTGACCACCTGGGCCATATCGATGGCCACCTTGTTCTGCAACATGGGAGTGATCACCATGAAGATGATGAGCAGCACCAGCATCACGTCCACCATCGGGGTGACGTTGATGTTGGAAGTAACCTTACTGCCTTCGTTGCGAACTGCAATTCCCATTGTGTGGGCTCCGTGCGTATGAATTTTTCTCCGGATCCCTCCGGCCTTGATGATCCATCAGGCGGCCCGCGCGATCGTCAAATCGCTGGGTGGGAGAGCTTTCGCCCTCCCACCCGCGTGAGATTCTCGCCCGAGTGCACAGCCGCGGCGCCTAGCGCTTATGGCTCTGCTTGATGAAGTAGTCGATGAGCTCGCTCGAGGAGTTGTCCATCTCCACGTCGAACGACTCGACACGCCCGGTGAAATAGTTGAACGCCATAACGGCGGGAATGGCCACGAGCAGACCAAAAGCCGTGGTCACCAGAGCCTCAGAGATACCGCCGGCCACTGCGCCGATGCCCGAGGTCTTCTGCGTGGCGATCTGGTTAAACGCGTTGAGAATGCCGACCACGGTGCCGAACAGGCCGACGAAAGGAGCAGTTGCGCCGATGGTGGCCAGAACCGCGAGTCCCCTCTTCAGCTTGGCGTGCACGATCGCCTCGGCGCGCTCCAGGGCCCGCTCTGAACTGGCGATGGTCTCTTCGTTGGCCACGCCGGACGAGGCGCGGAACTCCTGCAGACCGGCGGTCACCACTTCGGCGAGATGCGACTTCTTGCTGCGGTCGGCAATCTTGATGGCTTCTTCAAGCTTGCTGTCTTTCAGTGCGCCGGCAACCTTGGGAGCAAATTCTCGCGACTGCTTGCGGGCGGCGTTGAAGTACAGGTAACGGTCGATCATCACGGCCAGCGACCAGATCGACTCGATGAAAAGAAGAATGGCGACGGAGCGTGCCAGCCATCCCATGTGGCTCCATAGACCCATAGGGCTGAAGCTGACCGTCTGTTCCTCCTGGAACATGGCCAGGGCGCTGACCGTGTGCGAAGCAAAATGTGTGAGCTGAGCGAGAATCACTGAATCGTTCCTCCTAAGGAGTTTCTTTTACCTAAGTCGAGCCCGCTCGTGCGGGCGGTTACAAGGAATGCGAACCTTGCCGAATCGCATTCGCGCCAAATGTAAAGCTCCCCGGCAGACCCAGGGAGCCAGGAACCTCGTCATCCGCCCAAAGTGAAAATCACGTTGACCGTGGTATCCACTTCGACCGGTTCGTTATTGAGCAGGTAGGGCCTGTAGCGCCAGGTGCGGACCGCGTCCAGAGCGGCCTGTGTCAACATTGCCGGCCCGCTGACAACCTTCAGATTCTCAATCGTACCGGACTTGGAAATGGTTGCCTGCAGCACCACCGTGCCCTGCACGCGCGCAGCCTTGGCAATGGGCGGATAGACGGGCTGAGTCTTCTGCAGCAACATGCCGACAGCGACGCCGGCCGAGATATTGACCTTCTTGGGCGGAGCCGCTGTAACTTTGGGAGCTGCGTTGCCGAAGATGCTGCCAATGACGCCACCCTCAGCACCGGAGGAGTCGCCCATGCTGCCGACGACGCCGAAGCTGCTGGGCGGAGCTTCTCTCTCACTCACCATCTGAATGTTGTGCGGGATGGTCCTGGGCGCCGTGAGCTGGTTGTTCATCATCTCAGACTGCACATGGACGATATGAACCTCAGGCGGAGGCGGAGGAGGAGGTGGAGGTGGAGGTGGCGGCGGGGCAACCAGCAGGGTTGCCAAAGCTTCCCTGGGAAGCGCCTCAGGGTAAATCAGCGGGATCAGGATCAGCAGCAACAAAATGGAGCCGTTGATGATGCCCGTAAACAGCATCCAACGGCCGCTCTTGGTCCTGATTCTGCCGCCGGATTCAAATGTGGAGTCTTCAAACATGGCCAGCCTCGAGTTGGGGTGTTATTAACCTCTACTTTAGACACCGTAAGAACGGCAATTGTTCCCAGCGAGAAAACCTTTCCGGGAAGCGTGTCAACCTTATCAGAATCACGCGTTCCGGTGCAAAAATTGCTGCAAATCCGGTGCATAATCTGCACGCGGGGTCCATCTGCTCCTATGTCAGGTTGCACCATTTGAGACGTTTAGGAAGTGACAACCCGCACATCGAAATTCCGTTTGCTGTCGTGGGCGACGGCTCCGGTACGCCCGCGAAAGTTGCTTTTTACGCTCTCGATCTTTTTGCGGCCGGCAGTGAAACTGCCTTGCCTTTTCCTGCACGCCACTCCTGCCAGGCTACCAGCATAGGCGCGGCGATTGCGATCGACGAATACGTACCGATAAGAATACCCACCACCAGTGCAAATGAAAAGCCTTTCAGCACGGCTCCGCCGAAGATATAGAGCGAGAGCACCGTGAGGAAGGTGAGTCCCGAGGTCAGTACCGTCCGGCTCAGCGTCTGGTTGATGCTGCGATTGACCAGCGACGGCAGCGGCTCGCGGCGGGTCAGGCGCAGATTCTCGCGGATGCGGTCAAAAACCACGATGGTGTCGTTCATGGAATAGCCGACCAGCGTAAGGATGGCGGCGATAACGGTGAGCGAGATCTCCTGGCCGGTGAGCGCGAAGGCACCCACGGTAATCAGCGTATCGTGGAAGCAGGCGACCACCGCAGCGACGCCATAGATCAACTGGAATCGGAACCAGAGATAGACCAGCATGCCCAGCAAAGAATAGAGCACCGCCCGTCCGGCCTGACCTTCAAGCTGTTTGCCGACCGTCGGGCCCACAACGGCCACCTGGATGCCGGCGTTGTCGAATGGATTGTTGTAGCGCGCACGTAGCGCGTTAACAATCTGTTCGCGGCCAGTGTCGAGCGCGGTTTCGTTCTTCTGCTCGGGCAGGCTCATGAGAACTTCGTGATTCGAGGCGTCGCCAAATGTGGTGACGCTCGCGCCACGAATTCCGGCAGCGTCGATGGCATTGCGAATCGCGTTGATGTCCGGCGGCTGTTTGAACTGCACCTGCACTTCGGTGCCGCCGCGGAAGTCGATGCCCAGGGGCACGATGTCGCCAGTCTGCTTCAGGTGGATGCCCATCGCGATAATGCCGGCCACGCTGAAGATCAATGAAAAGGCCAGGAAGTACCATTTCTTCCCCAGCCAGTCCACATTTACGCCATGAAACAGTTCCACGTGTTTTCTCCACTTCCAGTTGGTTCCAGCTTTTAGCTTTTAGCTTTCAGCTTTCAGCTCTCAGCTCTCAGCTTTCAGCTTTTCCTCGCTGGAACCAAAGTCCTCAATTCACCTTGACAGCCTGAACGGAGGAGCAGTTTTCTTAGTCCCTAGTCCCTAGTCCCTGACCCCTGATCCCTGATCCCTAAATCGAAACCATCTCGCCCGGCTTGAGCTTGTTCAGGTGCGCCTCAAAGATGACTCGCGAGACGTAGACCGCGGTGAACAGGTTAGCCAGCAGACCAAAGGTCAGCGTAACCGCGAATCCCTTCACTGGACCCGAGCCGAACAAAAACAGAATCGACGCCGAGACGATGGTAGTGACGTGCGTATCAACGATGGTCACCCAGGCGTGCGCGAATCCCTGGTCGACTGCTGCCGAAGCGGCCTTGCCGGCGCGAATCTCCTCACGAATGCGCTCAAAGATCAGCACATTCGAGTCGACGCCCATGCCGATGGTCAGAATCACTCCGGCAATTCCTGGCAACGTGAGTGTCGCGCTGGAGTAGCCCATGAATCCGAGCAGGATGATGAGGTTGAGAAAGAGCGCGAGATCGGCGTTGATGCCCGAGGAGCGATAGTAAACCAGCATGAAGGCCATAACGACGAGGACGCCGACGATAGCGGCGGTAACGCCTTCGCGAACGGAATCGGCGCCCAGCGACGCGCCCACGGTGCGGTCTTCAAGGAATTCGAGCGAGGCAGGCAGCGCGCCGGTGCGAAGCAGCTTGGAGAGCGTCTCAACCTCGTTTAGGGTGAAGGTGCCTTCGATCTCGCCCTGGTCGTGAATTGGCTCCTTGATATTGGCCACGGAGCGGATGCGGCCGCCCATGACCACAGCCATCGGCCTGCCCACGTTTTCTTTGGTGAAGTCGTAGAAGCGGTTGCCGGCGTCGTCGGTGAGCGTGAACCGCACCTGCTGCTGGCCGGTGTTCTGGTTGGTGCCAGGCTCGGCGGAGCGGAAGTCGCTGCCGGAGATCACGGGCGCGCGAGAGAGGACGTAAACCATATCCTGCTCGGTGCCGGTAAGGCCTGAGTAGTGCGCCAGTTCCTCATCGGGAGGCAGAGCGCCGTTGTTGGCTTGAATCGCAGACTGTTCGTCCGGATAGGTGCTGCCGATAACCGCGTGAATCTCAAGCCGCGCGGTGGACTGAATGGCCTGCTTCACCTGATCGGTGTCGCTGATGCCGGGCAGCTCAACCAGGATCTGGTTGGCGCCCAGGCTGTAGGGAGCCACCTTGGGCTCGCTCACTCCGAGGGAGTTCACGCGGTCGTTGATGGTCTCGATGGCCTGCTGAACGGTCTTCTCTTCGAGCGCCTTCTCCACCAGCGGCTTCATGGTGAGCGTAAAGGCGGTTTCGTTGTCCGCACTGTTCAGGTCGTACTGGTTCGAGTACTTCTGGTCGAGCAGCGAGTGCACGGCGCTCGATCCGGCCGGCGGAACGCCTTCAATCTTCACCAGCTCAGGCTTCTTCGGATCGGGCTTGTAGACCTGGGAGAAGGTCAGGTTCGCAGCCTTCAGGTCCTGCTGCACTCGGGCCACGGCGCTGTCGGTTTCGTCGCCCACCGCTTCCTGCACCATAACCTGCAGAACCAGGTGCACGCCGCCCTGCAGATCGAGACCGAGGTGAATGCGCTTGGTCATCGACTCCAGCAGCGACTTGCCCGAGAGACCCGAGGGAGTTCCGACGATGCCGTAGAGAAAAAACAGCAGAACGGCAATGATAAGAGCAATTTTGTTCTTCAGATTCTTCTTCATGTGTTCACTTCTTCAGGCTCAAAAAAAGCGGAGTGCTTGCGCCCGCCAGTTTACGAGGCAGGCTTTTCTTCGGTGGTCACCGAGGCAATGGCATTCTTTGACACTTCAATTTTCAGATTGTCGGGCGCCACGCGCAGAATGTACGAGTCGTCTTTGATGGCGAGAATGGTGCCGCGAATGCCGCCGGCCGTGGTCACGCGATCGCCGGTCTTGATACTGGAGAGCATCTGCTGCCACTGCCGCTGCCGTTTCTGCTGCGGCCGGATCATAAGGAAATAGAGCAGCGGGATCAGAAGCAGGGGCAGAAGCAGCGATAAGCCACCTCCGCCCGCCGGCGCGGGCGCTGCCCAAAGGAAAGCCAAGCTTGTTGCCACGTTCATCCTTTACTCGCCCGGCAGCGGGTGGCTCGAAGAGCCGGGACCGCATTCGGGACACAGGCACACCCGCCGCAGCGAGCGCCTGGAAAGTAGATTTGTCTCCGGGAATGGTCCTGGGCGTTCGCAACTCCGGCCCAGGCGCTGGAAGGAGGGCCAGACCGACGGCGGGACCATATTCCGTCCCCGTTCGCATCCAGAACTCTTGCCCCCACAGCCGTCTGCTTCCTGTTCGACACAGTATTCCTTCCGGTTCCCGGCGAGCAAGAACAGCACCTGTCGAACCGCCTCATTCTCCGTCCCGGAACCGAAAAGATTACCTAGAATGATAAGATACGCGAGGCCGGTTGCATGTCAAGGTTGCCGGACGGCTGAAAAGGTCTCGGGAGGTGCTGCTTCGGGCCGGATTTTGGTCCGATTTTTACACCGGTTTCCAAATCTTTACGAATCCCTGCGCTCCTGTTTAGGCTTTCTTCACGTGAAGAGTGGTTTGCTAGACGTGTAGGGCCCAAGGCTCGCGCGGGCCGTGCACGTGTTCCTGCATTCGGCAATTTCGACGTGGCCTGTGTTGCCGATCACGCGACTCCGCGCCCTGTGCGCTCTTGTAAGGAGTCGGCTCAATGATCACAATTCACCGAGACGTTCTTCTGATTGCTCCCGCGGCAATTGCAGTGTGCTTTATGCTCTGGTTTCTTGTGATGCTGTGGAGAGAAGAGCACCGCCGGCACTGAACCGTATTTTTACTGCGCGGGAGCCATGGCCGGAAAAGGCTGCGGAGACATGCCAGGGGACCGGGCCTTGTTCCAGCACACGGGTTGTGCCTGCCCCTGAGTCAAGTCGAAGGGTGCCGCAAAAGCTCGTCAAAAGATTCCATGCCGCTGACTCGCTGAATTGTCGACTCGCCGACTTGCTACTTGGGCTGCGCCGCGGGGGTGTCGGTGGTTTCGTTCTCATCGCCCGAGTCTTCAACCAGCAGCGCCGAGCCGGGCACGATGTCGTAGCTGACCGCGTCTCTGCCGGCCGGGTGAAACGTGACGCGGAGAGGCTCGCGCTGCCATTCGGTTGGCGCGCATGCTGGACCGGCCTGATCCGCAGCATCGTAGGCCTCGAGTTTCTTGGCCAGAACCGGCTTGTGCGCGGCGATCTGCGCGACCACCGCGTAAAGGCTCTTGCCGCTGGGCGTAACACCGCAGTAGGCGCCGTAGTCGCGGAACCACGCCACCTGGCTTACGCCCGAATCGTAGTCGGGCAGCTTGAGAGCGGTAATGCGGCCGGTGGCGCGATCGACCATGATCCAGGGGCCGCGCTGCCACACCCAGTGTTTTTCCGGTGCGGGCTGGTCGCCGGGGAGCGCGTCGTTAAGCCGGATGGCGCGACGCACCACAAAGCTGCGATCGGTTACGTCGTGCGGATCGCCGGTGGTCCACTCCTTGAGCACGCCGTCGACGAGGAGAGCGCGAATTCTGAGCTCGGTTTCGCCCTGCACTGCTCCGGCCGGGTCGCCCGCTCTGGAGTAGTTGACGCGGCGAGCCGCACCCAGAACCACGGTGTGGGGCTTGGGCGCGGCGGCGAGGGCGAAACGGGAGCCCGTGACCAAAAGCGAGAGAAGAAATACCAGACCAACCAAGCGTCGCATCGCGCAAGCCCCCGAACAGCCATTGAAAACTGCGGAGTCGCGCAAGGCTGTGAGGGTAATCACGGGGATGAGCGGAAGGGACGGTGTCATTTACCGCGCCCCCGCATACCGGCTACGGAGCCCCCCACATCACGCTGAAGGCCAAAAGGCACAAAAAAGCTTCAATGAGACTCAGTCCGAGCACAAACATCATGCCCAAAGGTGTGACGTCCGATGCATCTCGTTTTGAGAACGGAAGTAAACCAATCAGCGGACCGAGAAAGCTGAATACGGCAATTCCATTCACAACCAAATCAGCGACTATCAGCAAGAACAGAATTCCTCGATGAGGGCCATAATCCCAATTGCCGCCGAAGAAATTAATCTCGCAGATTACGGAAAGCAAGAGCAGGGAGAACACTGCAAAAAAAAGCGACCGGCGCAGCTTCTTAAGTCCGAGTTCAGAAATCTCGAATGGAATTGTCCGAAAATAGAGGGCGCAGCCGATCGCACAGGCGAAGCCGGCCGCCGTCATGAGAGGTCCCTTCACCAGCCCATCCTCCTTACCGGTGGAACCGTATTACAGGTTCGCCGCCTCCACCGACCTCGCCACGCGGAACGCCTTGCTTTCGCCAAAGTGCGAGGCCAGCACCTGCATGCCGACGGGCAGTCCTGCGCCGGTCGTTCCGCACGGGACCGTGACGCCGCAGATGCCGGCAAGCGAAGCCGTCACCGTGTAGATGTCGGCCAGATACATTGCCAGCGGGTCGTCGGCCTTTTCGCCGATTTTGAATGCCGGAAACGGCGAGGTGGGCGTGATGATCGCATCGACCTCGGCAAAGGCGCGCAGAAACTCCTCGGCCAGGATGCGGCGCACCTGCTGCGCCTTGCGGTAGTAGGCGTCGTAATATCCGGCCGAGAGCGCGTAGGTGCCCAGCAGAATTCTCCGCTTGACCTCGGCGCCGAAGCCCTCGTCGCGCGAGTGCGAGTACATGTCGGAGAGCGTGGCCGACGCAGGCGAGCGGTAACCGTAGCGCA
>Ga0326727_10001238_pt1 | contig 96898 bp, 77 predicted proteins | sample MB2enrmetagenome_FD_207643 | JGI IMG/M metagenome (GOLD analysis project Ga0326727, IMG submission 207643) | Lab enriched peat soil microbial communities from McLean, Ithaca, NY, United States - MB29MY | ecosystem: Environmental > Terrestrial > Soil > Wetlands > Peat | place: USA: New York... | reverse complement strand
CCTTCCGCACCCGCGCCTCCGGCGACAAATAACTGAATATATGACTCTGCTGCTGATCGTCTCCGCGCATGTTTTCTCGTATCACACCAGCCTGTGGATTAGGAGTAGTATTTCAGCAGCCTGCTAGAGCCCCTCCGAAACACCGCGGAGCGGATACCGTAAGCCAAGCATGACTACCTGCCCTGTAATCTGCTCGTACCCTTCTGCCACGGGAGCCAGAGAGGCGTGACGGCCAGGCAGAATGATCCTCCAATAAAGCAGCGCCAAGGAGCGAAAGGCAGTGAAGCGAAGCTGCAATGCCGTCTCCACCAAATTCTCGGCCGCGGCAGCAATCGACGGATCCGAACTTAGACGTGCCGCCTGGCCCAGCCGCAACAGCACTTTCGCATTATGCGCGACTGCCGATACATACTGCACTGTGGCACGCAACCGCTGCCTCTGGATGCGGCGAAACTCCGCCGGTGGCAAGTGGGCGCGCAGGAACTGTTCTTCGCTGGGGTCGATCAAGTTGCGGAACGCCTCCAAATCAACCGACCGAAGATAGGTTGCGGGGGCCTGCAGCCAGCGGAATGCCAGCGCCCGCTTCTGCGCCAAGCGAAGCAGAACGAGCAAAGTTACCAGCGCAGCGGACACGAGGATAATTGTGGTGATCATGGCCGCGATAACCGCTGCAACTCCTTATTCCAGAGCTCAAGATTGTGATCAGGAATCCCAATGGCCCGGTTTAAAACCGGCTCCGGGGCTAACAGGTAGAAAAGCCAAACTAGAACAGCGAAATGGAAACTTCCCATAACAACCAGGTTGATATATTGGTTCCCGGAAGCGACAAACGATGCCTGCAGAGCCGCTGCCGCAAGCTTTACACTGGCGTAAATTCCCAATCCTAAGGCCATCCCAAACACGTAATTCCGCCACGACAACCCGATATATGCCGAAAACAGGAAAAGAACCAACAGCAGGCCAACCTGCAAAACGCTGGCTGTCTGCTCGAGCACGTGCAGAGCGTACATAGCGAAGTCAGGACCCCGCTGGTGGGTTTGGGTAGCCGCCACCAGCGCGATGGCAAGCAACAGCAACAAAGCTCCGCGAAAAATTGGTTTTCCCAACCGCTTGAGAGCCGCGTAGTTGTCAAAGACGTGAGCATAAATCTCGTAAAGGACGGCGAGCCGCAGCGCTGTGTACAGCGCCGTGTCCAGGAAATATGTGCGAGCCCATATCCGTCCTGAAACGTGTGCCAGGTACATTGAGAACAGCACCGCTACGCCCAGAACAGATTCGATGTTATAGAGGGTAAAAAAGGGGAACCGCCGGTAAAGTTTGCGCCCGGCCATGAGGCCGAGAACACCGATTTGCAATACCGCGGGCGCTAGCCAGAGGTAGTTACGGAATGGCAAGAGGATGGGCATGGACTACCGCGAAACTATAGCGCGTTTCGCGGCAGTCCTCAAAACTAACCCCAGAACGTTCGTTATTTGAAAAACTACCTCAGGGGAGTGCAGGTTGAGCACGGCGGCTGAGGGCTATCAGCCATCAGAGTGGTTGGAACAGCGATGACCGTCAATAGCACAGCAGCAGCGAACCATTTCAGAGCTTTTTTCACGGCGGAAATTCCTTTCTAAGGTGAGTTACGCCGTGATAATGTACTGGCCAGGGACAAGAGCCCCGAAAATCGTTCGGGATCTTGTTGTTCGGAAATCGTAACAGACTATGACGCTCGTTTCGGCCTTCGAGGACATCCAGCAGAACACGCTGGCTGCCGTGCGCGGATTGCTGCGCAAGTTGGAGTATCTAGCTCAGTTACAGGACAAGCCGGGAGGCTACTCGCATTGGGGGATGAACCGCGTGCATGGCGCTTCCGCCGCTCAACAAGCCTTGGACCAGGCGCACCACTCGGTGCTCTCGCGCGTGTTGTCCACGCCCCTTAGCAGGTTGCTCGAAGATGTTGAGAAATCAAGCAAAAGTGCGGGGGAACGTGCGGAGATCTATGCGCATAGGTTGGCTCGCTGGAACCCGTCCATGTTGCCCCCGCATCCTGGCGCAGGTTCGGAACTGCATCTCAAGTCAGTGCTTCATGCACTCTTAAGCTTACTGAAGGCCCGAAATCAGGACGCCAGCCTCCCAACTTCATGGCCGCCCCTACCACCTGGCCGATCACTTCTGCCTCCTGGGGACAGCGCAGGGTACGAGGCGCCACCGGGGAGAGCGGGTGCGGAGTCAGGACGATCTCCCCACCAGTGAGGGTGCACCAACAGGCGACGTGCCCTTGCCTGGTTTCGACGAAGTATATCGGCCGCTCATATTCGGATCGCCAGGAACCGCTTTCCACCTTGTTCTTCGACTCATCGACCTGAATAAAGCTTCCCGGGGGAAGGATCGGATACATCGTGAAGTCCTCACTGCCAATGTAGCCGTAAGTGTATTGGTATGTGGCGAACTGCGCCAAGTGCGCCAACGGTACCAAGCCCCATGCTTCCACCATCCTCCCGAAATTGATGGTCTGGCGCGGATCAAAGCCGGGATCAAGCCTGACCGGCATGTGGACTGTCGAGATGTTCGCTAATGCCCCAGAAATATGTGACTTGCGCGGCGATACAAAATCCATGTCGGCTGTAACCAGGTTCAGATCCACGTCATACCAGGCAAGCAACTCCCGCATGTCGCGGCGATAGATCACCGCCAGGCAGTACATGCGGTAGATACTGGGAACGACATTCTTTGTTTCAAAATCAGAAAGTCGGCTGGGAGGGATAGCGAACTCTTCATTGTGATGCCGCCGCGCAATCTGCAAGCTGGCGTTTTCCACCTCCCGCATCGTCAGCCCTAACTCTTCCCGGAGTGTCCTGAGATTTTGCCCTCCCGCCAACATTGCAGTTTCCCTTCCGCACTGCAACTGGCAGCAGTGCAATAACATAGAGCCTTCCCCAAGCAGGCTCACGCGATTATTGAGCGAGAATACATGGCCGGAGGCAAGAAGAAAAGAGCTTTTTTGGATTTTGTAATCTTGTCCGTATTTTGTAACTGGAATCTGCTTGCTGCATTTTCGCATCAAGTTCCTGAGTCCAAGGCACGTCAGCCGATTCCCAATTCGGGAAGCCAGGCCAGAAAAATCCGCGGCAATTGTCTATCATGGTGGTTAACTGCTTGAGGATGGAGGCTACTAGCTTGTCTATGACGCAGACCAATGGCCTGGAAGTTCTTGAAACGCGAGAGTGGCTCGACTCGCTGGATTACGTGCTGGCCAAGGGCGGTGCGGAGCGGGCCGGACGGTTGTTGCAGCAACTCTCGCTGCATGCGCGGCGAGCGGCTGGCATCAATCTGCCATTCACTGCGACCACCCCTTATCAGAACACGATTCCCTCCATCCAGCAGCCACCCTTTCCCGGTAGTCAGGAAATGGAGCGCCGTATTAAGAGCCTGGTGCGATGGAATGCGTTGGCCATGGTGGTGCGCGCCAACAAAATCCAGGAGGGCATCGGCGGCCACATTTCCACCTTTGCTTCGGCGGCAACGCTGTACGAAGTTGCCTTTAACCACTTCTTGCGGGCCCGCACGGAAACCGGCGACCGCGACATTGTTTATTTCCAAGGCCATGCCGCTCCGGGCATCTATGCAAGGGCTTTTCTGGAGGGCCGTATCCCCAAGGAGAAGTTGCAGAACTTCCGGCGTGAACTAAAGCCGGGCGGCGGGCTGACTTCTTATCCTCATCCCTGGCTCATGCCGGATTTCTGGGAGTTCCCCACCGTCTCCATGGGACTCGGCCCCATTCAGGCGATTTACCAGGCCCGCTTTATCCGCTATCTGGAGAACCGCGGCTTGAAGGAATCCGCAGGCGGCAAGGTCTGGGCTTTCATGGGAGACGGCGAAATGGATGAACCGGAATCTCTCGGCTCCATTACCTTGGCCTCGCGCGAAAAACTCGACAATCTGATCTTCGTCGTCAACTGCAACTTGCAACGCCTGGACGGTCCGGTTCGCGGCAATGGAAAAATCATCCAGGAACTGGAAGCCATTTTCCGCGGCGCAGGCTGGAACGTCATCAAGGTGATCTGGGGTGGCGATTGGGACAGCATCATCCGCGGCGATCGCGATGGCTTGTTAGTCCGCCGCATGGGTGAGATCAGCGACGGACAATATCAGAAGTATTTCGTCGAAAGTGGCGCCTACTTCCGCCAGAATTTCTTCGGCACTGATCCGCGCCTCCTCAAGATGGTCGAGCATCTCTCGGACCAGCAACTGGCGCGCATGCGGCTGGGCGGCCACGATCCCATTAAGGTCCATGCCGCATATAAAGCGGCCGTTGACCACGAGGGATCGCCAACTGTCATTCTGGCGAAAACCATCAAGGGCTACGGCTTGGGCGAAGCCGGCGAAGGCAAGAACATTACCCACCAGCAGAAGAAGCTGAACGAAGATGAGCTGCGCCTGTTCCGTTCGCGCTTCGGAATCCCCATTCCCGACGAGCAGTTGCACGACGCCCCGTTCTATCGCCCCTCCGACGACAGCCCGGAAGTAACCTACATGCAGGAGCGCCGCAAACAACTCGGCGGCTACTTGCCGCGGCGCGCAGTCCGTTCCCAACCCATCGAACCGGTCTCGGAGTCGCACTTCGAAGAATTCTACAAGGGCACAGAAGGGCGTGAAGTCTCCACCACCATGGTTTTCGTGCGGGTGCTGGCCAAACTGCTGCGCGACCCGGTAATCGGGAAGCTGATTGTTCCCATCGTCCCCGACGAGGCCCGCACTTTCGGCATGGAGGCTCTGTTCCGCCAGGTTGGTATTTATTCCAGCGTCGGCCAGGTATACGAACCGGTCGATATGGACATGCTCCTTTATTACAAGGAGGCGAAGAACGGCCAGATTCTTGAAGAAGGTATCACCGAAGCTGGCTCGATGTGTTCGTTTATCGCAGCCGGAACGGCCTATGCGACCCACGGCATCAACACTATCCCATTCTTCATTTACTACTCGATGTTCGGTTTTCAGCGTATTGGCGACCTCATCTGGGCCGCCGCCGATATGCGCACGCGTGGCTTCTTGATCGGCGGGACCGCCGGCCGCACTACGCTGGCCGGTGAAGGCCTGCAGCATCAAGACGGCCACAGCCACGTGCTGGCGCTCGCGGTGCCCAACCTTCTCGCCTACGATCCGGCGTTCGCCTACGAGATCGCCATCATTATTCAAGACGGCATCCGGCGCATGTATGTGGATCAGGAACCCATCTTCTATTATTTGACAGTCACCAACGAACCATTGCCCATGCCGGAAATGCCGGAAGGCAAAGAGGTGCGCGAGGGCATTCTCAAAGGTTTGTACCGATTCCGGACCTCACCGATGAAGGATGCCAAACTGCGGGCGCAGTTGCTGGGCAGCGGCACCATCATGCGCGAGGTGCTGGAAGCGCAACGCATTCTCGAAGAAAACTACGGCGTGGCCGCTGACGTGTGGAGCGTTACCAGCTACAAGAATCTCTACCGCGACGGCAACGATTGCGAGCGCTGGAACATGTTGCATCCGGCGGAAACTCCGCGCCTGCCGTACATGACGCAGTGCCTGCAAGACGCACCCGGCGTACTGGTGGCCGCATCAGATTACATGAAGGTTCTGCCGGAGTTGGTCGCCAAGTGGGTGCCGAGGCCACTGCTTACGTTGGGAACGGATGGGTTCGGCCGGAGCGATAGTCGCGCTGCGTTGCGCGACTTTTTTGAAGTGGACGCGAAGCACATCGTGCTGGCCACGCTGACGGCGCTGGCTCGCGAGAAACAAATCAAGCGGGAAGATGTCCAAAAGGCAATCAAGGATCTCGGCATCGATCCCAACAAGCCCAACCCGGCGGTGAGCTGAAGGCAGGCCACGGATTCACACGGGACTGTCGCGGATCAACCTTGGTTTTGGCTGATCAACGTAGCAGCCCTGTCAGCCGCGAAGCGGCGGAAGAGTTCAGCCCACGGCGCAAGCCGTGGGGACTAGATCGGAAGTGACCGAGCCCCGGAGGGGCGACAGAAAGATTTCAGGGCACGATCAAGCGGGCGAGGACGATGCCTCCGCAGGAGAGAAAGTCAGAGTGACAGAATTCAAACTGCCAGAACTCGGCGAAAACATTGAACAGGGCGATCTGGTCCGGCTGATGATTTCGCCCGGCGCCAGCGTCACCGAGGGCCAGCCGGTGATGGAACTCGAAACCGACAAGGCTGTGGTGGAAGTGCCTTCGTCGGTGAGCGGAACCGTGACCGACATTCGGGTAAAAGAGGGAGAGAAGATCAAGGTCGGGCAAGTCATCTTTACCGTCGAGAACGGCGCCGGAGGTGTGGCGCGGGCGCCCTCGCCCGCGATGAAGGCTGCACCCGAGTCGAAGCCGACGCAGGCTGAGCCCGTCCTCGCCACCAGTGAACCAGGAACACCTGCTTCACTCTCTCCTGTTGTGCAAACCCCGGCCCCTGCCGAATTCACCCTCCCCGAACTCGGCGAGAACATCATTCAAGGCGATCTGGTGCGGCTCATGGTCTCAGCGGGGACGAAGGTTTCCGAAGGCCAGCCGGTCATGGAACTGGAAACTGAGAAAGCGGTGGTTGAGGTTCCTTCGTCGGTGAATGGTGTAGTGAAAGAAGTACGGGTAAAGCAAGGTGAAAAAGTTAATGTCGGCCAAGTCATTTTCACGCTGGAAGGCGGCGCTGAGCCGGCTTCGCAAAGACTGCGCCACGCACCCGTGGAACATGTTTCCGGGCAGCACGCGGCGCGGCTGGCTTTCCAGGCGGCGATTCAGGCCGAAGGGAAAACCGAAGAACAGGCTTTGCCCCCGGATCAACCATTGCCGACGGTGCAGCCCACTTTCCAGATGCCAGTACAACTGGACAAAGTGGCTGGCCCCGAGCAGCGCGAACCAGTGCCGGCGGCTCCGCAGGTGCGGCGACTGGCCAGAGAGCTGGGCGTCGACATTCACCATGTGCCGGGCGATGGCCCCGATGGGCGCATCAGCGAAGACGATGTCAAGTCGTTCTCCAGGCAGTTGCTGGTGTCGGCCGCCGCTGCGGCGCAGGCCCCGCACGCCACGCCCTTTGCCCAGCCCGATCTTCCTGATTTCAGCAAGTGGGGCAAGACCGAGCGCGTTTCCATGCGCGGCGTGCGGCGCAAGACCGCCGAGCACCTTTGGGAAGCGTGGCACACAATCCCGCACGTGACTCAGAACGACAAAGCGGACATCACCGAACTGGAACAGTTGCGCGCCCGCTTTGCTCCCAAGGCGCAAGAGGTTGGCGGCAAGATGACCGTAACTGCTATCGCACTGAAGGTCTGCGCTTCCGCGCTGAAGATCTTCCCGCAATTCAACGCCAGCATCGATCTTACGAAGGAAGAAATCATCTACAAGCAGTACATCAACATTGGTGTCGCGGTAGATACCGACCGCGGGCTGCTGGTGCCCGTGATCCGCGACGTGGACAAGAAAAACATTGTCGAACTGGCCGGCGAATTGACTCATCTCTCGCAGAAAGCGCGCGAAAAGAAACTCACCCCGGCCGAAATGGAAGGCGGAACGTTCACTATCACGAATCTGGGCGGCATCGGCGGAACAGGATTTTCGCCCATCGTGAATTACCCCGAAGTCGCGATTCTGGGGCTTTCGCGCTCCAGCACCGAACCAGTCTGGATTGCCGGGAAGTTCGAACCCCGCCTGGTGCTGCCGCTCTCGCTTTCCTACGATCATCGCTTGATCGACGGCGCCGACGCCGCCCGCTTCCTGCGCTGGGTCGCAGAGGCGTTCGAACAGCCGTTCTTGCTGTCGGTGCAGGGATAGACCGAACTAACCACGAAGAACACGAAGTAGCCGAAGAGAACAGCGTTTCTCCTTCGTGCGCCGGAGCCTACCCTGAGCGCAGTCGAAGGGTGCCCTTTGTGGTTAATTAAGGCCGACCTCAGGCCATTACGTCCAATGCCGGCGTCTCACGCCTCGTCACCGCACAAGCCCCGGTGCCGGACTATACTGATTTGTTTCCTTTTCAGTTCATAACCGGAGGAACTGTCATGCGTTACTTTGCGCTGGCTCTATTGGTTTGCGCCGTAATGGTTGTCTCGCTCGAATCTCAGGAGAAGTCGATGGATACCACCAAGTCAAATGCTACCCAGGCGGCAACTGCCGTGCCTGCGCCATCCTGGATCAATTCGTCGAATGCCAAGCTGGAAGCTGCGCTGGTTGCCAAGTACGGCGAGCCGCAGCGCGCCCGTGCCCAGCGTGGCCTGCATCAGGTCGGCGAATTTTGGCGCGCCGAAGATGGCGACGCCGCAACTTACGAAGATTTTGTTCTGGCCAACTTCGCCGGCGACCAAGGCACGCTCGACACTATGTTCAACCGCTATCAGCGGCTGCTGGAACAACTCGACGGACACATGCACGAGATCAATCGTGAATTCCGCCAGCAACAGGATCTCGATCTCGGCGCGGTTTTGCCGTTCGATGAGGCCTTCGGCGGATACGATCCTGCGGCCCACGTAATCGACGACTTTTTTGCCAATAAGCTGGCCTTCACTGTGTTGCTGAATTTCCCACTCACTACGCTGGATGAGCGCTTGCAGCAGGGCAAGAACTGGTCTCGCCGGCAATGGGCCGAGGTTCGCCTGGCCGAGCGTTTCAGCAAACGCATTCCCGCCGACGTGAACCTCGCTATCGCACAGGCTGCAGGCGAGTCTGGCCAATACATTGCGCAATACAACATCTGGATGCACCACGTGGTCGATCAACAAGGCCAGCGTCTCTTTCCGTCCAAGATGCGGTTGTTGAGCCACTGGAACCTGCGCGATGAAATTAAGTCGGAGTATGCCGAGGGTCAAGCTGGATTGGCCAAGCAGCGCACCATCCAGCAGGTGATGGAGCGCATCGTCACCCAAACCATTCCGCAAGCGGTGGTTGACAATCCTGGCGTGGACTGGAACCCATTCACCAACGAAGTGAAACCGGCCGCCGAGCAGGATGCCGATCCTTCCGCAGTGAAGACCGGCGTGGCCGTCAGCAACACCCGTGAACCTGACACGCGCTATGCCATGTTGCTGAAGGATTATCAGGCAGTCAGGAAAGCCGATCCATTTTCTCCCACCGCGCCGACCTTCATCGATCGCCGTTTCGACGAAGACCGCGAGATCCCGGAGACGCGGGTAAAAGAAATGTTCGAGCAGGTCCTTACTTCCCCACTGGTGGCGCAAACCGCCAAGCTGATTGAAACCCGCCTGGGCAGGCCGCTCGAACCGTTCGACGTTTGGTACAACGGATTTCGTCCCGGCAGCAAATACACCGAGACTGAACTGAATGCCATCGTAGCCAAGAAATATCCAACCGCCGAAGCCTACCAGAAGGACATTCCGAACCTGCTGATGAAACTTGGCTTCACGCCCGAGAAGGCCACCTACGTGGCCGCCAACATCATTGTCGATTCCGCGCGCGGCTCCGGCCACGCCATGGGCGCCGGCATGCGCGCGGAAAAAGCGCACCTTCGCACTCGCGTCGAAAAGACGGGCATGAATTACAAGGGCTTCAACATTGCTGTCCATGAGATGGGGCACAATGTGGAGCAAACTTTCTCGCTGAACGAAGTGGACTACACGCTGCTCGCCGGCGTTCCGAATAACGCCTTCACCGAAGCTTTAGCCATGGTGCTTCAGGGACACGATCTGGAGTTGCTTGGCCTGCCCGCTCCGGACGCCGCGAGCCAGGCGGAGAAAACTCTGAACGACTTCTGGGCGACTTACGAAATTGCCGGGGTTGGCTTGGTCGATATAGGCGTCTGGCACTGGATGTATGACCATCCGCAAGCCACGCCGCAGCAGCTCAACCAGGCCACGGTGCAAATCGCCAAAGACGTATGGAACCGTTACTACGCTCCCGTGTTTCACAAGAAGGATGTTGTGCTGCTCGGCATCTACTCGCACATGATCGACTCGTTTCTCTATCTTCCCGATTACCCCATCGGCCACATGATCGCCTTCCAGGTTGAAGAGCAGATGCGGAAGGCAGGAGCGATTGGGCCGGAGTTCGAGCGGATCGCAAAGATGGGCGACGTGATACCTGATCTGTGGATGGAAAATGCCAGCGGCAAGCCCGTCGGCCCCGATGCCCTGCTGGAAGCCACCCAGCGCGCCCTGAATCAGGCGCTCACCACGACGAAGTAGCGGTTTGAATTAGAACTGTGAGGATGCCCCGTCCAAGCTCTCGCTTGGACGGGGTTTTTCGTTCGGGGAGGACTTGGATTTACCCATGTCCGATTCGAGATCAGTGGTTGGTGGTTAGTGCGGCACATTCTAAGCCGGCGAGTAAAGGAGCGCCTGGATCTTGGCCCGAATTAGGTCAAAATTGTTCCACGTGGAACAATTTGTACTTTCAAGAATATATGCACACAGCTATCTGTACAACACTCATTAAATAAAAGAAGAGAAACGGGTTACGAGGCGCCGGGGCGAGAGATCGCCACGTACGGCGGGCCGCAAGCTCGGGCCGACCCGTAACCGGGATGGCACTCCCGTGTTGACGCAGGCCGCGGGGGTCGGATAGGTTGCGTCCATGTGCGACAAACATGAGTTCGTGTTTGAATTTGACAAAGCCTACACGGGCCAGCTAATCGAGAAGTTTGAGGCTAGTCCTCGGCACGCGCTAGCGATTGATGTGGCACCGCCAAAGAAGGGTGTGTACGCCCTCTATCACAAGGGCAAGATCGTTTATGCAGGGAAAGCTCTGGATACGACACTGAAAAGGCGGCTGAATGAGCACGCTAGAAAAATCAGTTCACGAAAAAACATAAAACTGGGTGACATGGCATGCAGATTTCTGCTGATCGAGAGCGATTGGTATGTCCGAGCCGGAGAACACGCATTGATTACCTCCTATAAACCAACCTGGAATGCCTCGGGATTTGGCAGCCACGTCCCTGGAATAGGTCGCCCCGGAATCAAGGTTTCCAGATGGGATTCTCAATTCCCACTCAAGGAAGCGGACTAGCCTCCAAAGGTACGGGTGCCTCCAGCGCTCGTCCTTTTCTTCCTACCGCCAAGGCTATTGTGCCCGAGGAGGGAATCGTTGATCTCGCGCCGCAACAGCGCAGCTTTTTCCTCAGCGGTCGGCTCCCGGGCGGGAAACTCTTTCTCCAGTTCGGTTCTCAGGGCCCTGAACTTTGCCAGCGCAGCTCTTTGGGACCTCGTGGATAGGACCTCCCGTCCGGCCATCTTCACAATGAACAGGCCATCGACGTTCTTTGAGAGGTGCAGGTCCCCGGGAAGAAACGAGATATTCATGAGGCTTTGCGGAGCACGACGCCGGATTCGTACAGAACGGTCTTCTCTTTCGCCCCCGCTACCCTAACCGAACTCTGGATGATGCTGTTTCCCGTGCGCTTGTTTCTGAGCAGGTGATTGTCCTCGAAGCTTAGACCGACAAGTTCGCCTATCCGCCCAAAGAAGCAGTCCGTCTTCACCTCAACGCCTTGAATGATGCTGTTCCCTAGTACGATGATTGATACCGCTTTAGGTTTCATGAGTTCCGCGAGGACCTTGCAAAATCGGTAAGTGTCGTTGAAATATGTCGCGACATAGTTCGCCCATCCGGACCCGCCGTAACAGCCCTTCTCCGGATTCCTGCCTCGTATCGACTCAATGACCTTGGACAGTTCCGGCATGTCAAAGTCGAGCGAGATTGGCGCCGAATCCCGGACGGTCTGCCAGAACTTACCAAAGCTCTCTGTCTCACGGGCACCATTGTAGCCCGTGCCTGAGGCGAAACCCAGCCAGTGCAACTGGGGCCTGGTATTGCGGGGGTAGTGGTAATTGTTGAGGTAGGGCGGTGATGTCACAAGCAGGTCAACGAAGCCTCGTTCGTCGATACAATCGAGCGCAGAGAAAATGCTCCTAGAGAACATCTTTACCTTTGGCCTGCAGCCAAGTGTCTTCATGTGCCCCTGCACCCAACCAATATCCTCAAGGATAAGATGCAACTTTGCGGAAAGGGTGAGGCCCACATTCGCATCCAGAATGTTCGGTTTGCCCACGGCAGCGCGTCTTGTCAGGCTCGGTTCATACGAGTAGTTTGAAAAACTGACCATCACGGACCCAAGACCAAGCCGGAATACATCGCGCAGGAATGCGTCTTCGATGGAGTCAATGAAATCAAGGGCGTAAAGTACCTTCCGCTCGACCTTGGGGCTAAACAGCTGTGTCCGGCCCGAGAATCCAACCGGAGGCGTTGAACGCGGCCCTCGCTTCAGGGCTCCGCCCTCTGCCCTCTCCATGAATCGCTCAAACAAGGAAATCTGGCGCGTCAGATTGTGAACGGATATCTTCATCGCGCTGAGCTTTATTCTAGTGGCAAGAGCCGCGTACGGGTTGATTTCAAAGCCGACCACATTCAACCCATCCAGGTACGCTTCGACAAGTGTTGTGCCGACCCCGGCGAAGGGGTCCAGCACCCAGCAGATCGAGTCTCCCGAAGGAAGGTAGGACCTGATCGCGTCTTCAACGAAATCGGCGGAGAATCCAGCAACCCAAGGTACCCACCGGTGCAACGGAAGGTTCCTGTTCTTGGCAAAGGAAGAGTCTCTAAACCCGTTGGTCGCCGCCGAGGCACCGAAGAGAGTCGCTTGCATTTTAGTGTGAATGTTAGCAGACTCCGATTCTGCCTTCTTGCACAGCTTTTGCTCAGCCGTTGTGAGGAAACACCAGCCCGAGAATACCCGGAGTCGGCGGCGAATACAAGGCGAAGCCACAGCACCGTTGGACGTAGGTTGCCCCAGACCTACGGCGCCCATCCTCTGGGGAAAAGCCCTCGTTCAGGCCCCGCACCCGCCCGCATCCGTCCACCTATCACTTTCCCCTTGACTCCGCCTCGGCAAACCGACATCATCAATATATAGCTTGTAACTAACTCACAGAAATGTCGTATAACTCATTAGGAATCAAGATTTTACCCCTAAGCTCAATCGGCTCAAGATTTTGGCGGTAAAATCTCGGTAAGGTCATGATTCCACTAGACCAGGGGGAGGGGGGGTATATCACCACCGGCGGCGGGTGAGGAACCACCGCCGCAGCAGCAGGTGCGTGGGCCAGTAGACGACGAGGGGCACCGCGATCAGATACGCGGCCAGATACGCCCAACCCGGGACGGTGTGTTGCTCATGGAAGAACGGGCCGCGGGCCCAGTTCACGTCCAACTGGGGGCGCCAGAAAAAATTGATGGGCACCACGATCCACGCGGTCAGGGTTTGCAGCTTCCATCCGCGCTCATCGTAACCCAGCCGCGCAATGGCCCAGAGCAGCAACGGCACCATGACCACGTGAAACAGGCTGAGCAGGCGGACCGGCAAGGGAATGTGCGCGTCGAACATATACTCGGTCCCACCGATGATGTGCTTCCCGGTGGCGAGCGCGCCCGCCAAATCGATCGTGTAGAGCGTCTGAAACAGCAGCAGGCCGGTGGCTTGCCAGGAAAAGATCAGCGGCGACTCCAGCCACAGCGCCAGCCCGACCAGGATGTTCCCGAGATCACAGAAAAAGAGAAAGTTCTGGGCTCCGTACTGGCGCCAGTAAAAAGGCGCCCAGCAGAGCAGCCAGACGGTCCAGCCGATTTTGAGCCACAGCGGCACCCGCATGCCGCCATTGTAGGCGCCGGCGTTGGCTCTGGCGAATCGGTGGGCAGGTCCGCCGAAACCTGCCACCACGGCGGGATTTCCGCGTAAACCCCATTACATAAGTAACTTGCTGGCAGACCCCGCCGTACCTACGATTCGAGTATGAGCTATAAGGCCCTCCTTTTCTGTTCAGATGCCAGTAGCGCGCGGGTCATCACGCAGGTGCTCAGCGAACTGGATTTCCAGTGTGAGTCCTGCGATGAGCCTTTTGCGGCAGTTAAGAAGCTGACTGCGGAGCGGCTCGACGCCACCGTGATTGACTGCAGCAACGAGCAAGATGCAGCCCTGCTGGTGAAAAGCGCGCGGAACTCTGCTTTCAACCAGCAAGCTCTCTTCGTTGCCGTAGTAGAGGGCAAGAGCGGCGTGGCCAATGCATTTCGTCTGGGTGCGAACCTGGTGCTGACCAAGCCCGTAAGCTTGGAACAAGCCAAGAGCACGATGCGCATGGCTCGTGGGTTACTTCACAAGAACGAGGCAGCGGCAGCAAAGGCCGCCGCGCCGGCAACGCCGCCAACCAGCTCTCCGGAACCTGCGGTGGCAAACGTTGCTCCACCCGCAGTGCCCAGGCCGCCTGCAGTACCACATGCACCCTGGGCGCCTGCTTCAGTGGTTTCGGTTCCGCCGGCCTCGATGTTGGACGTTGAAAAGGAACCTGCGCCCGGCTTGGAACCAGCGGAAGCTGGAGTGCTCGAATCCATTCCGGAGCCGACCAGCCAGCCGGCTCCATCGGCGTGGCCTGCGATTACAGCTCGAAAAGAGACTCCGCCGGAAGAGGCCGCGGAGCCGCTGAGGCCGATGGCTTCCACTTTGTTGGAGGCTGAAGATGACGCCAGCGAGAATGAAGCCAAGGTGATGGCCGCGGAGTCTTCTTCTGTCGCTCCGCTGCCCGTTGCCGAGAGTGCCCACAGCACGCCCTTCGCTTTTCACTCTGTAAGTGCAAGCGTAGGAACCGGACACAGTGCCGCAGCGGCTCCCGCGCGCGCCCCAGCACCGGCAACCTCCGACAGTTCGGAAGAAAGCACAGCGAGCGCGGAACAAGAGGTGGCTCCCGCAACCATCAGCCTGCTGGCTGAGCAGAAACTCGAAGGCACTAATGGTAAGAAGTGGTTGGCCATCGCGGCGGTGGCTCTCGCGGTCGCGGCCGCCGGCTATGTGGGATGGACGAGGCTGCAGCCACATACCAGTGGAGTGCCTGTGCAACGGCATCTAAGTCCGCCTCCTGCGCCCCCGGTCAGCCCGACCGCGACGTCGCCCGCAGCTTCAGAGCCGATCCCGGCGGTGAGCACCGATACCCGCCCGCCTCAGCCCCCAGCCAGCCGCCCGAGCGCTTCACCGCCAACTGGCGAAACCGTTCCTCGGCAGACTGTGCCTGCCCCGAAGGGCATTGCCAATGGTGCTGCCTCACCGGTAACTGCACCTGCTGCGCAAGAGGTTTTAATGGTGAGCACGCAACCGGCGACGCCAATCAGTTCACCCAAGCCACCTGACGAGTCGCCCGCCGCCCCGCCGGGGATGGAGGTTGCGTCTGGCTCTGGGAACCAGGCAGCTCCCAGCATCTTGACTGCTGCAAGCGTACCCGCACCCACGCTGCAGGATAACCGGGTCTCGCAGGGAGTGGCGCAGGGATTGCTGATCAAGCGGGTGCAACCCGTGTATCCGGCGCAGGCCGCGGCCATGCACCTTCAGGGAGCAGTCGAGCTGCTTGCCACCATCAGCAAAGATGGAAGCGTAACCAATCTTAAGCAAATGAGTGGCGACGCCATCCTGGGCCGTGCCGCAATGGATGCGGTGAAGCAGTGGAAGTACAGGCCCTATCTGCTCAATGGCCAGCCGCTGGAAATCCAGACGCAGATTACGGTCAAGTTCAAGGCGCCATAAGAGTCTTTCTATGACCGTCGCGACTTCGGCATGAGGTTCTACCTCATGCCTTTTTGTCGTTGCCGTGATTTGTATCGCAGGCTTCGCAGGTCTCAGGAGTAAAATAAAAGGATTCGCGCTCGCCGAAATTCGTTTCTGCGCGCTGCATGTTTCTCCAAGGATGGGAAAGCCAACGGCCAAGAGCCAATTACTAACAGCCGACGGCTCTTATGGACTTCAAGTTAGTCAGTGACTACAAGCCTCGCGGCGACCAAGCCAAAGCCATCGAGTCGCTTACCAAAGGCCTGTTCGATCGCGAACAGCACCAGGTTCTGCTCGGCGTCACCGGCTCCGGCAAGACGTTCACCATGGCCAAGGTGATTGAGCAGGTGAACCGCACCACGCTGGTCATGGCTCACAACAAGACGCTAGCCGCGCAGCTTTACCACGAGTTCAAGAGTTTTTTCCCGCACAACGCGGTCGAATACTTCGTCTCCTACTACGACTACTACCAGCCCGAAGCCTACGTTCCTGCCGCCGATCTTTACATCGAGAAGGAAGCCACCATCAACGACGAACTCGACAAGCTTCGTCTTTCGGCGACCCGCTCGCTCTTCGAGCGGCGCGACTGCCTAATCGTCGCCTCCGTCAGTTGCATCTATGGCCTGGGATCGCCCGAAGCCTACTACGGCATGTTGCTGTTCCTCGAAAAAGGCCAGAAGATAAAGCGCGAAGACATCACGCGCAAACTCGTCGAAATTCTCTACGAACGCAGCGATGGAGAATTTCGCCGCGGCACGTTTCGCGTGCGCGGAGACGTGATCGAGATTTTCCCCACCTACGACGACATGGCTTACCGCGTCGAACTCTGGGGCGATGAAGTCGAGGCGCTTTCACAGATTGATCCGCTGTTCGGCACGGTGAAGCAGAAATACGCGCGTTTGCCGATTTATCCCAAGACGCACTACGTGATGAAGCCCGAGACCAAATCTCGTGCCGTCGATTCCATCAAGGAAGAATTGGTCTGGTGGGAAGCGGAGTTGGAAAAACAAGGACGCCTGGTCGAAGCGCAGCGCATTCACCAGCGCACCATGTATGACCTGGAGATGATCAAGTCGGTCGGCTACTGCCACGGCATCGAGAATTACTCGCGGCACTTCACCGGCCGGCTGCCCGGCGAGCCGCCTCCAACGCTGCTCGACTATTTTCCCCGCGACTGGCTCATGTTCATCGACGAATCGCACCAGACGGTGCCGCAACTCCACGGCATGTATCACGGTGACCGCTCGCGCAAGGAAACGCTGGTGGAATACGGTTTCCGCATGCCCTCGGCGCTCGATAATCGTCCGCTGACGTTCGAAGAATTCGAGCACCGCATGAACCAAATGATTTACGTTTCGGCGACGCCCGGCCCGTATGAGCTGACCAAGTCCGCCGGAGTGGTGGTCGAGCAGATCATCCGGCCCACGGGATTGGTCGATCCGCCGGTGGAAGTGCGTCCGGTCAAGGGGCAGATCGACGACCTGCTGCACGAAATTCGCCAGCGCGCGGCCCGTGGCGAGCGCGTGCTGGTGACCACGCTCACCAAGCGCATGTCCGAAGACCTCGCCGAGTACTACAGCGAAGTTGGCGTGAAGTGCCGGTATATGCACTCCGAGATCGAAACCCTGGAGCGGGTGAAGATTCTGCGCGACCTGCGCAAGGGCGAGTTCGATGTGCTAATCGGGATCAACCTGCTGCGCGAAGGGCTTGATCTGCCGGAGGTTTCGCTCGTCGCCATTCTCGATGCCGACAAAGAAGGTTTTCTGCGTTCCAGCGGATCGCTCATCCAGACCGTCGGCCGCTGCGCCCGCCACCTGAATGGCCGGGCGATCTTTTATGCCGATCGCATGACCGACTCGATGCAGAAGGCCATGAACGAAACCGACCGGCGGCGCGCCATTCAGGAAGCCTACAATCGGGCCAACGGAATTACGCCGGAGTCGATTGTGCGCCCGCTGGATATGTCATTGGCCGCCATCGTCGCAGCCGACTACACCGACCTCACCAGCCCCGAAACCGAAGGCGTCCCGGAGTTCAAATCGCAGGAAGAGCTGGATGCCTATATCGCGAACCTGGAAAGCGACATGCGCGAAGCCGCCAAGCGCTTCGAGTTCGAGAAAGCGGCGAAGCTGCGAGATACGATCAAGGAGCTAAGGACGAAGGAGTTTTTGTTCGCGTAAGCTTGCGGAATTGCCTCCAATACTCCCCTCCTCCCCCTCGAGGCGCCACGCATAACTTCTCAGCCAAATCAGGTGCAGAATGCGCCGCTTCGAGGAAAGCACCAATGTGGTTCAGGCCGTTGCTCTGAGCATGCCAGTTCTTTTGAGCAGAACGGTGCCCGCTTGTCACCTTCCGCCTCGCCTATCAAGAAACCGAAATAATGATTTCCATACAGGGTATCGCATTCTGGACAGCCAAAAGACCAATATGACCGCGCGAGAGTGTCGCTCCAACGACGCTTAACCGAAAATCGTAACTGCTTAGCTTCTGACGCGAAGACCTTCTTTGCAAGGCGCCAGTTACGCAAGGCGCTGCATGGATCATCGCGTGAACTCTCTCGTTCGCCGGGATCTGTCGTCATGCGTTCCGCTCCGCAATTGGATCGAGTTACTTCTCGCATGTAGAACATGTCGTAAGGGGCCCGGCAGCGCCGATGCCAGCATTCGACCTTACAAGTTATCAACTGCAGGTCTCGCACGGTGAACTTTCTCTGATCGCAAAAATGAATCCCCTTTTCTAAGCGCGCCTTGACGAACTCGCGCAGACTCACGATCCTGTGATCTACCGTGACATCGAATCTGGAATCTGCGGACGACAGACCGAACATCGGCAGGTTTCGTTCGGCAGTAGTCTGCCGCTCATAGGGACCGACCTCCCGTCGGCTCTGCGATGGCAATTGCTTAAAAAGCCAGCAGCATTTGACGTCAGTACCAAACGCCGCTTGACGCTGTCTTGTCAGCTCAAGTGTCTGTCTTGACCATTGAATTTCAAAAGCAAGGCGATGACGTCCGCGCGTCGCGTAAACATCTGCTCGCCACTGATCCCCTGCGTACTCGGAAAGAGCATCCCATCCGAGCTCATGGCACACACGAACTATCTCGGCTTTGGCTGCAAGGTGTTCCTCACTTTCCCCTTCAGCGCCGCAATGGCCTCCTGGCGAGTGAACAAAGTGCCGAGTCCCAAGCTGACTGGTGCGCCGGTAGGCGGGAGCGCCACAACATGGCATCCGAAGCGATCGTGATCCCTTCAGGGACTGCCACTGTGCTTCGGATAGGAGTGCTGCGTTTAGCGGGTCGCCATCGAGTTGTGCGCGTAGGGGCATTTCGGCTACAGCAAGTTACCACATACTCGATCTGGCCCGGTGCCCAAGTTCGCGCCCCGGTTTTGGGCGCCAACCTGGGCGAGTCTCACCTGAGGAAACGCGCGGATAATCCCCTCAGTAACTTTAACTTCGCACTCGCTCCGTCGATACTGAACATGGACAGAGTGCCCTAGCACCACGTGACGGCTCCGCAATCGCGGGGCCCTTTTCTTTTGCGCGATGAGGCCCTTGTCCCGCGCCCCTGCGGGGTGGTCGCGGTGGCCCGTCCAAAGCGCTGCGGAGGTTCGCCCCGCCGGATGGCCGAGGGCGACCGTCCCCACGTGAGTTGTGGTGATTCAAGGCCGGGGGTGCCCCGCGTCTCGCGCTTTTCGAGACGTGGGATATGCGCTCAGCCGGTCTCTCTTTCCCCGCGCTCCAGAAACTCTCGAACCGTCATGATCTTGATTTGACCATACTTTCCCAGCCGCAGCAGATCGAGATCACCTGTGATGATCGCTTCGCAGCCTGCCGCTTCGGCGCACTCCAGAACGCGGTTGTCGTCCGGGTCCTCTTTGATTACGCTGAGTGTCCTGTCCGCCTTCACCCGCTCGGTGCAGGCGTTGATATAGTCTTCAGCCTGCGCCAGCCGCTGGTTCGAAAGGCCGAACTTGTCGCGCAGAACTCGAAGCGTCTCCTGCACAATTGTCTCGGAGACGAACATCCGCACCTCGTTGTTCAGTGCCATTTCGACCAGGCGCAGCGGATTGCCGCCGAAAATCAGCGCGGAAATGAGGATGTTGCTGTCCGGAGTGATACGGGGCGGCATTTATGATTTGCGGTGTTCGTTCCGGGACTCCGCAATCAGGCGAGGTACATCGGCCTCAGTCAGGCCGCGCTTTTCGGCAAGCTCCCGGTTGCGCGTGACAAAAGATTGCAGTCCCCGGCGCTGGAGCAAACGGAGGACCGCTTCCTCAAACAGGTCGTCTATCGTCTTGCCTTCGGCCCGAGCCGCATCGGCCATCCGCATCCACAATTCGGTGGGCAATTTGATGTTATTCGCAGGCATCAGTCCTCGCTATTTCCTCTAGTAGTATTATCGCTCCCTTTCGACGCGCGGCCAACCTGAATCTGTGGCCGAGCCCGGTGCCCAAGGTTCGCGCCCCGCCTTTGGGCGCCAACCTGGGAGGGGCCTCCCAACCCCCTACAATCGCGATATCATCGGCGGCGCCACGGACCGCTTAGAGTAAAATAACGTCATGAACGGAGTGCAATACGTCACCGATGGAAAGGGCCGCAAGCTGGCCGTACAGATCGATCTGAAAAAGCATCGGGACCTTTGGGAAGACATCGAGGACGTGCTGGTGTCGCGATCGCGCAGACACGAAAAGCGTATCCCTTTGCAGAAGGTCAAAGCCAATCTCGTCAGACGCGGCAAATTGGCCCAGTGAATTGCCAGGTTTCGCTCACCACTAACGCGGAAAAGGAATTGAATGCCCTGCCTGCCACAGTGATTGCCCGCATTGTGCCGCGGTTGGAAGGTTTGGCGACGGTTCCACGGCCCCCGGGCTGCAAGAAACTGAGGGGCGGTGAAAACGAATGGCGCATCCGCATCGGGGATTACCGGGCCGTCTATGAGATTGAGGACACTGCAAAGAGAATCGACGTAACCCGCATTGCCCACCGGCGCGAAGCGTACCGATGACGCCGCCAGCGTGGCGCTTACGCCGACTTGGCCGGCCCCGAATCCGAAGGCATGCGCGGGCCGGTTTATCCGCGTTCTTTGTGAATAAGCGGGATAGAAACCGAGTTATCCCGCACCTTAAAAGGTGCTATACTTCATTCTATGCTGGACATCACCAAAGACATTCAGTCCCTGACCACCTTTCGCCGTCAGTCGGGCGATTTCATGAAGCAGATCAAGAAAAGCAAACGGCCCGTCGTGCTGACCGTCAACGGCAAAGCGGCGGCGGTGGTTCAAGATGCGGAAGCCTACCAACGCCTGCTGGATATAGCCGCGAGTGCCGACGCTGCCGAAGGTATCCGGCAAGGCATGGAAGACGCGAGAAAACGAAGAATCCGTCCAGCAAAAGCGTTCTTCAAGGAATTCGAAGCCAGGCATGGCCTATCTCGTTAGGATTGCTTCGCGGGCTGAACGCGATCTGGCCTCTCTCTATGAGCAGATCAATGCCGCTGATTCAGCCACGGCCCAGCGGTGGTATGCAGGGCTCAAGGGTGCGATTTTGAGCCTCGCAGTGCGCCCCAACCGCTGTCGAGTCACTCCAGAAAATAAGAAGCTGAGGCAGTTGTTGTATGGCCGTAAGCCACACGTTTACCGTGTCGTTTACCACGTGAATGGGCGGCGAAAGCAGGTGGACGTTCTGCACATCCGCCACGGCGCCAGGCGGAAGCTCCGCCCGTCAGATCTGGAATGAGGACACCCAAGGCTGCTGCAGACAATGGATGCCCCCTGCCCCAGGTTCGCGCCCCGGTTTTGGGCGCTAGCCTGGGCGAGTCTCACTTGGAGGAAACGCGCGGATAATCCCCTCAGTAACTTTAACTTCGCACTCGCTCCGTCGATACTGAACATGGACAGAGTGCCCTAGCACCACGTGACGGCTCCGCAATCGCGGGGCCCTTTTCTTTTGCGCGATGAGGCCCTTGTCCCGCGCCCCTGCGGGGTGGTCGCGGTGGCCCGTCCAAAGCGCTGCGGAGGTTCGCCCCGCCGGATGGCCGAGGGCGACCGTCCCCACGTGAGTTGTGGTGATTCAAGGCCGGGGGTGCCCCGCGTCTCGCGCTTTTCGAGAGGCGGATGCGATCAGTCGGTTTCTCTCCGTTGATTTATACTGACAAAGTTTGCCTCGGCCGACTGTAATCGTCCGGGGCAAGGAGCATGCGTGAAAACTCTGGTTTGCATGAAGCAGGTGCCGCAGAAAGAGGCGCCACTGAAGCTGAACGAAGCAGGGAACTGGATTCGCGAGGAAGTTTCCTACGAGGTGAACGAGCCAGACGCCTATGCGCTGGAAGAGGCGCTGCGCCAGAAGGAAAAACACGGCGGCGAGGTAGTGGTTATCACTGCGGGCCCGGCGCGGGCGCAACAGGTGTTGCGTGAGGCATTGGCTAAAGGCGCCGACCGCGCGGTGCATCTTGAAGACAATGCTTTCGTCGGGCTGGACGCGCTGAACACCGCTCGCGCGTTTGCGGCGGCCATCAAAGATGAGAAGTTCGATCTCATCTTCACCGGCTTGCAGTCTGACGACTATGGTTATGCGCAGACCGGCGTAGTGCTGGCGGAGCTGCTGGGCTGGCCGCACGCGACGATCATCATGCAAATCGAAAAGAATGATGCCGGAATCCGCGTCAAACGTGAGCTCGAAGCTGGGTTCTTTCAGTACGTGGACATGCCGCTGCCCGCCGTGCTGACCATCCAGTCCGGGATCAACAAGCTGCGCTACGCGACGCTGATCGGCATCAAACAGGCCAAGAACAAGCCCATGCGGAAAGTTGCGCTGGCGGAAGTGCAGTCGGCAGTAAGCGCAAATCTACAGAAAATCGAGCGGCTGTATGTGCCGCAAAAGACCAAGAACACGGAATTTCTGGAAGGCCCGCCCGCCGAGGTGGCGAAGAAACTGGTCGACAAGCTGCGTAACGAGGTGCGCGTGCTGTAGAAAGCTGCCGAGCGAAGCTCGGCCAGGACGGCCGAGGGCGGCCGTCCCCAACGCGAGTCCTCCTATAGGATCGGGAACGATTATGGCGGATGTCATTCTTGTAGTTGTTGAACAACGCGAAGGAAAACTGAACCGCGTCTCTTGGGAGACGCTGACCGCAGGCCAGGCCCTGGCCGCAGAAACCGGCTGGACGCTCGAAGCTGCAGTGGTGGGCAGCAGCGTGGCAGCGCTGGCACAGGAAGTGGCTGCGAAAAAGGTCGACAAGGTTTACGCGGTCGAGTCTCCAAAGCTTGAGCCTTACACTCCTGACGCGTTTGCCGCCGCCCTAAAGCAATTTCTCGAGTCAAAACAGCCGAAGCTCGTGCTCATGCCGCACACCTACCAGGTGCGCGACTTCATTCCCAAGCTGGCAACCACTATGGGGCGCGCCGCCATCAGCGATTGCATTGGCTATAAGAAAGACGGCCACAAACTGGTTTTCACTCGCCAGATGTTTCAGGGAAAGCTCTCGGCCGACGTCAGCTTCACCTGTGATGCGCCTTGGTTCGTGACTTTTCAAAGCGGCTCATTTCGCGGCGATCAGGTTGCTGAGGGCGCTGCCGCAGCGCCGGTTGAAACGGTTAACGTTGAAATTGCCGAGGGAGTCATCCGCACCAAGCCGCAGGCTGCATTCAAGGAAGCCAAGCAGGCCGTCGACCTCACGCAAGCGCAAATTATCGTTTCGGTGGGCCGCGGCATCAAGGAACAGAAGAACATCGAACTGGCGAAGCAACTCGCCGATGCCTTAGGCGGAGAAATCGCGGCGTCCCGTCCGGTCTGCGACTCGGGCTGGCTCCCGATGGACCGTCAGGTCGGTTCTTCCGGGCAAACCGTAGCGCCCAAACTGTATCTTGCGCTGGGCATCAGCGGCGCCATTCAGCACATTGTGGGGATGAAAGGCTCGCACACCATCATTGCCATCAACAAAGACTCCGAAGCGCCGATTTTCGAAATTGCAGATTACGCCGTGGTGGGCAACCTGTTCGACATCGTCCCCCCGCTGATCGAGGAAGTGAAGAAGGCGAAAGCGGGAAGCTAAGGTTTAACGCCGCGGACTGTGCTTAAGCGCGTTGAAGGAGCGGCCATGAAAGACTACAAGGCGATCTTCGATGGCATCGAGTCTACCGTCTTCGAGGTTGGCTCCCAGAACCTCTCACGTGAACGAATCCGGGCGGAACTGGAACCCTCAAAACACCTCGAAGGCAGGCGCTTCGCGGACGACGAGTACTACACCCTTCTCGTTCGCATCGCATTCTATTCTGGATTCCGGGCCCAGACGGTCACGGACAAGCTGCCCATTATCGACCGGCACTTCCCGAACTACAAAGCTGTTGCTGAGTATGATGAGCGCAAACAACGGTCTATCCTCAACGACCCGCGGATGATAAAGAACGATCTTAAGATTCGAGCATGTGTCGAGAACGCGAAGATGTTCAGGGGCATCATCGGTAGGCATGGCTCGTTTCAGGCATATGTCAACGCCCTGCCGCCCGCGCACTCTGACAGCGAGATTATCGCATTGAGGAACGAGTTTCGGCGGTTTAAGTTCTTGGGCGAGAGGACAGCCTTTCACTTCATGACGGACATTGGGCTCCCGGTGCTTAAGCCGGATCGCGTCATTGAGCGGATTTTCAAAAGACTTGCGCTTGTGCGGAGCGATTCGCAGGGCGATGCCTTATACGTCGCCTTGATTCAAGAGGGAAGGAAGTTTGCCGCCGCTACCGGACACCCGATTCGGTACATTGACTCTGTTTTCGTGTGCTACGGCCAGATGCAGGCCAAGGAGGTCGGTCTTGAACGCGGTATATGCTTGGAGACGAATCCTTCCTGTTTGCTTTGCGGAGTGATTGAGTATTGCGATTATTACGCACGAGGCAAGGGTCTTTCGTGAACATGGCCCCCACTGCGGTCTTCGAGGAAGTTCCAGAGTCTGAAGGCGGCGGCTACCTCGCCTACGCAGAAGGATTGCCCGGTGCCGTCTCCGAAGGCGACACCCTAGAAGAAGCCCGAGACAATCTGCAGGATGCGATCGAACTTCTGCTGGAAGCAAACTGCGATCTAACCGGAAAACGCCCAAGGAAATGGGTTGAAGGCTCCTAGCCCCCGCCTGCTGTGTTCGCCGGGCCGGGCCTGGCGATGGCTGCGGCCGCGATCTGCGCCACATCGAGCAGCTCAGGCGGAGTAGCGGAGTTCGCCGCCAGGCCGTCGCGCAGCATGGAATTGCAGAACGGACACGCCGCCGCCACCACGCTTGCGCCGGTGGCCGCCAGTTCCTGTGCTCGCTCAAGGTTGACGCGCTTGCCGGTTTCTTCGCCCAGGAACATCAAGCCGCCGCCGCCGCCGCAACAGAAGCCGCGTTCGCGGGAGCGTGGCGGATCGACGACTTGCCCAAAGCGCGCGATCACATCCCTCGGCTGGTCATAAATGCCGCGATACCGGCCAAGGTAGCAGGCATCGTGAAACACGACGCTCTTCTGTTCGCGGTTGGTCGGCAGCTTGTCACGAAAACGCGCCAGCAACTCGGTGTGGTGCTCAATGGCAAGGTCGGCGCCAAATTCCTTCCAATCCTCGCCGATGGTGCGCACGCAGTGTGGGCAAATCGAAACGATCTTCTTTCCGTCAGAGCGGGTGACTTTGCTCTCGCGCATTTGCTCCAGGTTGCCCTGGGCCAATTCGCCGAACAGATAATCATTGCCCAGCCGCCGCACCGGATCGCCGCTGCACTTTTCCTGCCGCAGAACGCCGAAGCTGATTCCCAGATAGCGCAGCACCTCGGCCAGCGCCAGCACAATCTTGCGGCCATTCGGATCATAGGATCCCAGGCAGCCCATCCAGAGGCAATACTCCTGCGTGCCGTCGAAATACGGCAGGCCATTTTTCTCGATGAACTTCTCGCGCTCGGACGGCGCAAAGCCCAGCGCGTTGCCGTGCCGCTCCAGGGTCACGAATAACTCGCTGCCGTAAGTGTTGTCCCATTTGCCGGTATTCACTGCGCCGCGCCGCAGGCCCACAATCAGAGGCAAATGCTGAATGCCCACCGGACACTGGAATTCGCACGCCCCGCACGTGGTGCACTGAAACGCGGCCTCCATCGAAAGGTGCTTGCCCAGCAGCAACTCGCTGCTCTTCGGTCCAAACTCATTCAGGTAATGGCGCGTGCCCAGAATGATTTCTTTGGGGTTGAGGACCTTCCCGGTGTTGTTCGCCGGACAATGCTCAGTGCAGCGGCCGCACTCCACGCAGCTATACGCTTGCAGGCTGGCGATGCGGGTGAGGTCCTTGCCGCTGTCGAGGCCGAAATCCTCATCGCCCACCAGCGGCGGAATCTTGCTGAACCCGTCGCGCTCCAGAAAAATAGTGAATGGGCTGAGCACCAGGTGCATGTGCTTGGTGTTGGGAATGAGCGGCAGAAAAGTCAGGAGCACGATGGTGTGAGACCACCACAGCGCCCAAGCCGCCGTAGTGCCTTCCGTGATCCAGAATTGCGCCAGGTAGGTGATCATCAGGGCAAAAATCAGAAATGCGATCAGCCCGGATTCCGGCGAGAGCGGCTCCAGCCATTTCGGCCGGATGACAAAACGCCGAAACGCCAGCCCAGCAATCGAGATGGCCACCGCGACGGCGAACACGCCCGCGAACCAGAAGTAGAAGCGCGAGAAGCCGTCAGGCGACAGAAAACCCAGGCCAAATGCGCTGGCGAAGTGGTTCAGCGTCACCAGCGCAAACACGCAGAAACCCCAGAACACAAAAGCGTGAGCCAGGCCGGGCAGCGGGCGTTGGCGGATCACCTGTCCTTGCGCGACCACTTCCCAGAGCACTTTGCGGATGCGCGGGCCAATGGGCCGTAGATGAAAGTCGGCATCGGGCTTTGAGTCGCGAATGATGCGCAGCACTCTGCCGAACTTCCGCCCGAACAGCGATAAAGAAACGATAATTGCAATCAGCAGGACGACTTGTCCCGGCCAGTTCATAAGAAGATGTCTCCGGACAACTTGGACAGTCTAACGCAGCGGCGTTTGCGCGCGCACTAAACGTTCGCTGAATCGAATTCCGCGTTTGACGGGATTGTCACTATAATGGGCATAAGTTTCCGACTGCCGCAGCCTGGGAATACCTTGGGTGTGGCGGCGAGGGAGGGTTAAACGCGGGCGAGGGCGCCCGCGCCACACTGTCCCGAGGGTGCAGGTGGAAACGCCCGCGCCTCCCGGCTTCGTGAGAAGTCATTGGAAAGGAAATGCCCGCCGGGATGATCCCGCCTGCGTTGCCTTTCCAGGAACCTGCTCTTAGCCGTTAGCCCTTGGCTCTTAGCTTAGACCGATCGCCAGAGGCAAAGGCCAAGGGCTAACAGCTAATGGCTCTTCACGACAAATTCGGCCGCGCCATCACTGATCTGCGCATCTCGGTGACGGACCGGTGCAACTACAAGTGCGTCTACTGCCGGACCGGCAACGGAGGTACGTTGTACGGCGATCTGCCTTTCTCCGACTACCTGCGTATGGCGCGGATTCTGGCTGGGTTGGGAATTCGCAAAATCCGCCTGACCGGCGGCGAGCCTCTGCTGCGTAACGGTTTGGTCGAGTTCGTGCGCGAACTTTCGCGCCTTCGTACGCCTGACGGCGACGGGTTGCAACTCGCGCTCACCACCAACGGCCATCTCCTGGCTGAGCTTGCCCAGCCCCTCAAAGAAGCGGGCCTCGCCCGCGTCACCGTCAGCATGGATGCGGTCGATCCCGAGCGGTTCGCCCGCATTACGCGTGTGCCTGCCGGCTTCGACAATGTGCTCGCCGGAATCCGCGCCGCGCGCCGGGTTGGACTGGGACCGGTCAAAGTGAATTGCGTGCTCCTGCGCGGGTTTAATGAAGATCAGGTGATCCCTTTCGGCATCTTTGCCCGCGAGGAGAGCGTGGTGGTGCGCTTCATCGAGTTCATGCCGCTGGAAGAGGGTCGCGTCTGGACGCCGGAGATCGTGGTTACGCTCGACGAGATCGTTCGCCGCATGGCCGAGTACCGCCCGCTGGTGGAAATCGAGCGCGGGGAGAGCGAAACCGCCCGCCGCTATCGGTTTGATGATGGAGTCGGCGAGATCGGGATCGTAGCGCCGGTTTCGCGTTCTTTTTGCGGACACTGCAGCCGCATCCGCATCACCTCCGACGGCAAAATTCGCACCTGCCTGTTTTCGGTGTGGGACCACGATTTGCACGAACTGATGCGCCGCGGAGCTTCGGATGACGAACTGGCCAGGTTCATCGTTGGCGTGGTGGAAAAAAAAGAAGAGCGGCACCACATCGGCGAAGCGGACTTTGTGCCAGCGTCGAGGACCATGGTGCATATTGGGGGGTAGCTGTCAGCGCGTTTGAGTGCTGGGAAAGGGGAGACGTAGCCGAGCTACGTCTCTACGGCGGCGATCAACCGTCGCTTCATTTAGCATCATTAGTGTGAGACGAAGATTTCCGATTTTGATGGTTGCGATTACGCTCTTGGCGATGTTTGTCCAAGCTGGGTTCTCGCAGGCTCGCCCAACGGTCGATTCTCCCGCATACCTTGGCTTCGACCGCAATGACTACCCCGGCGATGCCAACCTGACCTCTCTTCGCCAGACTTTTTCCTACGCAGGCTTCTGGCTGAATAATCCTCCCGGAGAGTGGCACAACACGTGGGTAGGAAAGCGCCGGAAACTCGAATCCGCCGGCTTCGGATTTCTTGTGTTGTTCAACGGACGGCTCTACGCCGATCTGAAAAACGTTTCGCGTGCAAAGGCCTTCGGCAGGTCTGACGCCAAAGCCGCCGTGGCCGCCGCCCGCAAAGACGGATTCCCCGCGCACACCGTGATCTTCCTCGATCAGGAGCAAGGCGGACGTCTTCTGCCCGAGCAGAAAGCGTATTTGTTTACCTGGGTGGACGGCGTAGTCGCCGCCGGTTTCCGTGCCGGCGTTTACTGCTCCGGCATTGCGGCCAAAGAAGAAGGCGGGGCTTCGATCATCACCGCCGGGGACATTCGGCAGAATGCCGGGGAAAGAAAAATCGTGTACTGGGTAACGAATGATGCCTGTCCACCCTCGCTCGGCTGCGCGTTTCCCGCCAAGCCTCCGAAACCCAGCGACAGCGGCATCGATTTTGCGGACGTGTGGCAGTTCGCGCAATCTCCGCGCAGAAAAGATGTCGCCGTCGGCTGCCCGGCCAATTACAACCCCGATGGCGAGTGCTATCCGCCGGGCTTGGACCTTGCGAAGAAGCTGCACGTCGATGTGGACACAGCAAACTCGCCCGATCCCTCGCAGGGGAGATAGAGCGACTCTGGCGGACGCACTCGCCCGCCCGGACGAGGGCGTCCGGGCCTACGTGAGCAAAGCTCGCGCATACCAATATGCTTTACCGCTTTTGCCGCTTGGGGGCGTGGCGCATGCTGCGGCCTTCCACCAGATGAAACAGTTCCTCACCCAAATTCTTGGCGTGGTCCCCGGCGCGCTCGAAGGCCTGGGCCATCAAAAGAACGTTGGTGCTGTAATCGCGGCGGCTGTCGCGGCTTTCCAGAAGACGGCGAAAAACCGCGTGGCAGACGTGGTCGATCTGAGTATCATTTTTCAGCACCCAGTTCGCCGACTCCAGATCCCGCTTCACGAATCCCCGGTGGATCGCCTCCAGCATCTTCTCGAGCACGTCAGCCATGGCGATCAGGTCTCGGCGGTCCTCCTTGGAGAGCTTGCTGGGCAACTGTTGTAACCGGAAGGTGACCGACCAGGTAAGATCGCCGATGCGCTCCAGGTCAATGATGAACTTCAGGCAGGCGAGCAATTCGCGGGCTTCGACTTCGCCCACTTGCGTAATGGCGCCGGTGATTTCTTCGTCGATTTTGCGTTCCGCGCGATCCAGTTCTTTTTCGCAGTCTTTCACCGCGACGAACGCCATATTGGATGCGTTCTCCAGGTAGTCGCGCAGATTGAACGCCGCGTCCTTGGCAACCAAACAGGCCTGCTCGACCAGGCCAGTCATTTCACGGGTGGATTCAAGTTCTTGTACGGCTTTGCGGCGAATTGCAGTCATTCTGGCGTTCCGGATGGAACCACACCATGATAACCCAGAAACGCCCGCATGCCATCTTCGCCCATGTAACGTTGCAGAACGGTGCGGTCGGTGCGGCGCAAGTCCACCAGAACCAGGCCGTCGAGCACGTCGGAAAACTCCTTATCCACATTGAAACCGAGCATGCGGCCGCCGAGCTTGGCGTAATGCTTGAGAAGGATGGGCACGCCTTTGCCATCCGATTCGACGTCGGCGATCGGGTCGGTTAGCTGATCAAGATCCTGGATTCTGGTGTGTGGCGCGTAGTGCGGGCCGTGCCGCAGCCAGCGCAGCCGAAAAGGAGCGCGAGGCGTAACCAGGCGAGCCAGGGCATGGGTATCGTCGCGCTCTTGAAAAAAGCGGAAAAGCAGCTCACGCGACCACGGGCAATAACGGTTGCTGATGCTGACCGCGCCAAATAGAACGGCAAATTCGGGATGCAACGCCAGGTAACGTCCAATCCCCTTCCAAAGCGTCAACAAGGGAGCATACTGGCGTTGGTATTCCGGACGCACAAATGACCGGCCGAGTTCCAGCGCAGGGCCAAGCTGATCGAACAATCTCGGGTCGTAGCGAAAAAGGGTGCTGGTGTACAAGCCCGATACGCCCATGCTGGGCAGGATCTCCGGCGTGAGGCCGATGCGGTAAGCCCCAACCAGCTCAGACTTCTGTCGGCCCCAAAGCAGCATGTGCCCGTAATAATCATCGAAGCGGTCGAGATCGACGCTGCGTCCAACGCCTTCTCCGACTGCCCGGAAAGTAACTTCCCGAAGCCGCCCGATTTCCTGCGCAATGTCGGGAATCTCCCCGGCCTTGGCGAAGTAGACAGCAAATTCGCGGTTTTGAAACAGGCAACGGTCCGGGCTGAGGTTCTCCAGGTTACGTTGCAGCGCTTCCGTGGGCACCGCAGCGGCCACCGGCTGCTGAGGTTTTCGCCGCAACATCTTCGCTAATGCCGCGGGGATCCGCTTTGCCGAGCGCGTGCCGCGCTGCGAAAGAATGTAGGTACGCCAGCGCAGATAACTGGCGGCTTCGCGGTCCGATCCGGCGTTGCGCAGCGTCTCGGCGGTAATCTTGCTTCCGATGCGGACTTCCACTTTGCGACCGGCCTGCTGCAGAAATTCGCTCAGCAGGCGCTGGGTGCGCAGGTGCGGACGCAGAACACCCAGCGCCTGGAAGGTCGGGCTGTTGTTGCCAGGGAGAAAAACCGGTACGGCCACGGCTCCGGTCCGCCGCACCAGCCGCGCCGCCACGGAATTCCACTCTGGGTCCGCGATGCTCATATCGCGGAATTGAAAGTGAGAGACCTCCCCGGAAGGAAACATGGCGAGCATGCCGCCGCCGGAGAGCCACTCCAACGCCTGCCGCACGCTGCGCCGATTGCGCGAAACTGATCCGGCTGAACCGAAGGGATCGACAAAAATGCAATACTCGTGGAGCTCGGGAATCCCCGCGAGCATGAAATTGGTCAGCACTTTCACGTCGGGACGCACGCGAGAGAGCAGCGCGCCCAACACTGCGCCGTCGAGCAGCCCAAAAGGATGATTGGAAGTGACCACGACAGGCCCATTCTCTGGAATGCGTGCCAGATCGCTATCGCTGACAATCCACTCGACGCGCATTTCAGCCAGGACATTCTCCAAAATCGAGCGATTGACCGGCTGTTGGGCTCGGCGGTAAAGTTCGCGCGCCCGCTCCGTAGGCGTGAAGCGCCGCAGCAGGCGCCGAAACTGAAACGGGTCAGGAACCTGGGCCGGCGGCGTCAGCGGCCCCGGCGCAACAAGAAACTCCGGCCTCGGCATGCTTACTGAATAGCTGAAGAGTTTTGCAGCTAGATGACGGCCCGGTTAAAAGCCTGTTACAGAGTGATTACCCCGGTACAGCCCCCGGCTGTGGACAAAACCGCGTTTTTCTGCACCGGTCATGATGCAAGTTGCTGTTTTAGGTTCCTTTTAACCGGTATTTCCACTTGCATGCACAATCTCGCCGTACCCATAATTACGCTGGACTCCCAGAACCGTGTACCAATACACGAGAAGCGATCTGCTCCGCATTCTTCGGATTACAGTGCGCCAATTGGCGGGTTGGGAGAAAGCCGGCCTTATCCCCAGCGGCGAAGCCTATTCTTTTTTTGATCTCCTGCAGATCAAGAAAGTGCGCGACCTGTGCGCGCGCCGCGTGCGGCCGGCAGTGATCCGCGAGTCGCTGGCGGCGATGCAGCAACGGGCTGCTGGCATGGGAAACCCATTGCTGGAGGCAGCAGCATTCAGCGCCGGCAAGCGGGTCGCTTTCCGGCATCAAGGCAAGATCCTGGAGCCGATCGCGGGACAATTCATGTTCGACTTTGCCCCGAACGAGCACCTGGTGTTGGGTAGCGCCCTCCCCATCCGCGAGCGTCAAGCACCTGCAAGAGATGTAGCAGAGTTGTTTGCCCAGGGAATCGCGCTGGAAGAGGACCCCAGCACTCATACCCAGGCCATGGCAGCCTATCAGGCCGTGCTGGCGATTGATCCCGAACACGCCGCGTCTCATATCAATCTTGGGACGCTCTATTACAACCGGCAGGATTTTGCGTTATCGGAGAAGCATTATCGTGCCGCCATCGCCGCCGATCCACGATACGCGCTGGCACATTTCGACTTGGGGAATGTGCTGGACGAAACGGGACGGGTCGCGGAGGCAATCCTGTCTTACAACACCGCGCTGCAGTTGGCCCCGACTTACGCCGATGCGCACTACAACGTCGCTCTGGCGTACGAGAAGAACCGCGAGCCACGCAAGGCTCTCATGCACTGGCGTGCCTACGTCAAACTGGATTCCAGCGGCCCCTGGGCGACCCACGCCCGCGCTCAAGTCAAGCGCCTTCTGCACGCGGACCGCCTGAAGTTAGTGTTCAGTAGCAAGCGCGGCTGATCTTCTGAGGTGGTTACCGGCGTAATGCGCAATATGTCCAACCTCGGCAATACATTGGTTCTGTAAGGACAATCACAGACAACGTAGCTGGCATGCGTTCTATTTGGAACGGTGCGCAGATCGTGGAGCCATGGAAACTCGCTGGGGTAAGCGTCTAGGTCGATACGAGATTGTGGCGGAGCTTGGCCGCGGCACGATGGGAGTGGTCTATAAAGCTCGTGATCCCAAAATCGACCGCTTCGTAGCGGTCAAAACCATCTCAATATTCGGCCAGAACCCGGTTGAGGAACGACTATATCGGGAAAGGTTCTTCTACGAGGCTCAAGCCGCCGGTCGTCTGTTGCATCCGGGGATCGTAACCATCTTCGATGTCAGCGAGGAGCCAGAGAGCCGAGAACCCTACATCGTGATGGAATTCGTGAGCGGTCAACCGCTGAACCAACTGTCCGTAGAGAACAAACAGTTGCCGCTCGACAGCGCCTTAAGGCTGACAGGGGAACTGGCGGAAGCTCTGGATTATGCTCACGCTCAGGGGGTGGTTCATCGCGACATCAAACCGGCCAATATCCTGATCACCGAAGACGGACATGCCAAGATTGCTGACTTTGGCATTGCAAAAATGAACCTCGCCCACCTGACCATTGCTGGCCATGTGGTAGGAACGCCAGCCTACATGTCACCGGAACAGTTGGAGGGTGGGGAGGTTGACGGACGCTCGGATTTGTTTTCGCTGGGCGCAGTTCTGTACAGCATGATCACCGGCTACAGTCCCTTTCAGGGCAATAGCGCTACCACGGTCTGCTTCAAGGTGGCAAACCGTGATCCGCTGCCGGCAACTGCCTTCGATCCGGGCTTGCCTCTCGAACTCGACGCCGTGATCAGCCGCGCCATGGCCAAGGACCCCGCGCAACGCTACCAACGTGGCATGCAGTTCGCGCTCGATCTCCGCGAGCTGCGAGAACGTATCCTGCCGCAGAGCAAAACGGACACCTCGACTGCTGCCGGGGCAGGCCGCGCAGGCGTGGTCATCACCTCAAACAACACTGCTCAGGGCGGACGGGGCAATTCAGTGAGCGGCACAAAGCGGCTTCGCCATCGTATCCTGGAAAATCGTTACTTGGTTCCTGCAACTCTGGTCTTAGCCTTCTGCTTTGTCGCCGTGCTCTTCAAAATGACCCACAGCCCGGCGCATAGGGTCACGACGCCATTGAATCCGATAGCTGATACCGGTTCGGGGGCATTGGTCAACAGCGGGGAGAATCTTCCCACACGAGCGGCGATCGCCGCAGAGCCAGGCGCGAGTCCGCCACCGGCCACTGGCATGGGGACCGCTGACCAGTCAGAAAACGCCGATGTTACGAAGCCTTCCTCGGTTCAAGGTCACAAGGCCAAGCGCGTCCCGCATGCGGCCGGGTTCGCCACTCTCCAGATTCAAGTTCAACACCATTTCCGGGAGGCAACGCTTTCGCTCTGGATCGATAGCAGGTTAGCGTACTCACATTCGTTGCATGGCGAAAACAAGAAGCATTTGCTTGTTCTACGCGGCGTCGAAGGCTACGAAACTGCGAAACTGCAGGTGCCGGTTGGGGAACACAATCTGCGGGTGCGCGGTCAATCCGACGAAAATTCTATTGACGAATCAAAGACGATTACAACCAATTTTGCCAAGGGCGATGAGAAAATCTTGCGCATCGATTTCGCGAAGCACAATCGTGAGATGCGGGTTGCCTTGCACTAGTGGAGAGACGGCGAATCGCCAGCACTGCGGCCGCCGGCAAATCATAGAACACGTCCTTTCTTCCATCCGCGGCTGATGCTCATTCTGCCGTTCGTGGCCCGTGAACAATCCCTTTCGGCTTTCCACTTGGCAAACCTAGGGGCTAAAATTTAGCAGATGCCACAAACGATCATTCCTCCGCACCAGCCGCGATGGTATTGGATTCCCGTCCGGGTTGTGCTCATCACCTTTCTTCTGACTCTGCTTTCGTTTGCCATCTGTTTGCTGCTCGGTATTCTTGGCCTGGTAGTTGCTGGCGCGCTGCGTGGCGTGCATCCCAATTTGGCTTCGGCGTACCGGCATTTTGCCTTTCCGGTGGCAATGGTCATAGCTGCCGTGGTGTTAATCTCGGCGACCATCATGGAAGTCCGCCGCTACCGCCGGATGAAAGCTCTGGCCGGAATTGTCCGGGCCAGCAGTTAGACTCTCCAGCGCCCTGCATTTTGTTAAGATAAGTTCGCTCGCAGCCCGGCATCCATGATTAACCAGACGATCTTGCATTACCGCATCACTGGCCAACTCGGCAGCGGGGGGATGGGTGTGGTTTACGAAGCTCAGGACCTCACTCTGGGACGCCGTGTCGCTCTCAAGTTCCTTCCACCGGTTCTCTCCCGTGATCAGATCGCGCTGGAGCGGTTTCTGTTGGAAGCGCGCACTGCGTCGGCCTTGAATCATCCCAACATCTGCACGATTTATGCCGTCGAGAGGGCGGATGACCAGTCTTTCATCGCCATGGAATTGTTGGAAGGCCAGTCCCTCGACCAGAAGCTGGGCTCCGGCCCGTTGCCGCTGGATCGGTTGCTCGACATTGCCATTCAGCTTGCCGACGCGCTGGATGCGGCCCACGCCAAGGGCATCATCCATCGCGACGTTAAACCGCCGAACATCTTTCTTACGCCACGTGGACAGGTGAAAGTCCTGGATTTCGGCCTAGCCAAGCTGACGCGCCCGGAGATGGCGATGGAAACCATCGGAGCGACCGTGGACAGTCCCGGGCCGCTGCACCTGACCAGTCCCGGCGCGACGGTTGGCACAATTGCGTACATGTCGCCCGAGCAAGCGCGCGGCGAAGAACTCGACTTGCGCACGGATTTATTTTCGCTGGGCGTGGTGATCTATCAGATGGCCACCGGCCGGCTGCCTTTTTCCGGCAACACTTCGGCGGTGATTTTCAACGCTATCTTGGAGCGCGATCCGGTTCCCGCACAGCAGCTCAACGCCAACCTACCTCCGAAGCTGCAAGAGATCCTCGAAAAGGCTTTGGAGAAAGATCGTGACCTGCGCTACCAGTCGGCAGCCGATTTGCGCGGCGACCTCAAGCGCCTGAAACGTGACACTGAATCGGGCCGCAAACCGGCCAGCGCGTCCGGTTCCGTCTCAGCGCAGATTCCCGCAGCCGCCACAGCGTCGGGTTCCGCATCCACGTCATCCGCCGCGACCTCCGCGGTTGCCGCGCAGAGCTCCGGTGCTATCCCAGCCCCGGCGCGCAGCAGTTCGAAGACCGCCCTGAGGTTTGGAATTCCGGCAGTGGGTCTGTTGCTGGCCGCTTACCTGGCCTACACGCTGTTTCTCCGTCCCCCGAAACTGCCCTTTCAGAACATCGCAGTCACCAAGGTGACCGACACCGGCAACGCTGTTATGGCTGCCATCTCGCCTGACGGCAAGTACATTCTGAGCATGGTCAGAGAGAATGGCCCGGCCAGCCTGTGGCTGCGCAATGTCCCCACCAACAGCAATACTCAAGTTTCGCCACCGGCCGACGTTTGGTACGGTTCCTCTGGCCTGCGTTTCTCCCCGGACGGCAATTATCTTTACTTCGTTCGCAGCGAACCAGGCAGCCCAATTGAGAAGCATCTTTTTCGCGAACCATTGCTCGGGGGCACGCCAGAGCGCTTGGCAGACGACGTGGATTCGAACATCACGTTCTCGCCGGATGGCCGCAAGATTGCCTTCATGCGAACCGACAATCCCGACCCGGGCAAGTACCGTCTGATTGTGCGTTCGCTGGACAGTGGCGAAGAGACGGTTCTGACCAGCGGCGCCAACAGCCAGCAATTGAGCGGTCCGACGTGGTCCCCTGACGGCAAGAACATCGTTTGCACCATCCTGCAGCCCGCGGATAAGTTCTATGGCCTGGTAGCTGTGGATGCGCGCAGCGGCCAGCAGCGCCTGTTTCTGACGACCAACGATGGTCTCGCGGACCCTGCCTGGACGCCCGACGGCAAAGGACTGCTGGTTTTGGATTTCAGCCGGGATTCAAACTTCACTCGATCGCAGATTGTCTTCGTCTCCTATCCAGACGCCCAGATGACGCCCGTGACCCGAGACACCGGCAACTACTCTGACTTGAGTGTTGCCGCCAGCGGCGCTTTGTTGGCGACTGTGCTAAACGAGGATCATTGGAGTCTTTATGTGATGCCGGCTGCCTCGGATGGGAACGATGCCCGCCCGATCGTTCCCGTCGCCGCCAGAACAAACTTTGGCTGGACGCACGATGGCCGCCTGATCGACGATAAGGACAACGTGCTGCACTCTGTCAACCCCGACACGAATGCCACATCCATGTTCAACACTGCGCCGGACGCGGCCAGCGGCGACCCCTGCGAGTGTCCCGACCGCCGTTACATTGTGTTCACCCTCTTCGGCAGCAAGAGCACGCAGAATATCTGGCGAGTGGACGCTTCCGGCGGCAACCTGAAACAACTCACCGACGGCAAGTTCGACAACTATCCTGTCTGCTCCCCGGACTCGCGCTGGGTCTTTCTCCTCAGCGGGGACAAGCTGGCCAAAGTGCCGATGGATGGCGGGAAGTCGCAGAAGCTTTCAGACCTGCCCGTGGCGGGGCTTTTCGACATTTCTCCCGACGGCTCCGTGGCGGTGTTTGATACCTTCGAGCATGTGGGTGAGCACAAGGAACAGGTAGCATTGGTTTCAACCGAGACCGGTGAAACCCGCAAGCTGCTTGACTTTCAGCGTGACCCCGTTTCCGGACTGGTGCGCTTCTCGCGTGACGGCAAGGCGGTGATTTACGCCTTCCGCCAGAATGGTACGGACAACTTGTGGCAGCAGCCGCTTGATGGCTCTGTGGGCAAGCAGATTACTGCCTTCAAGTCGGAGCGCATCTGGGATTTCCATTGGTCCTGGGACGGCAGCAAACTCGCCCTGGTCCGCGGCCACACCGACTCCGACGTGGTGCTCATGCGCGAGCTGGGCCATTAGACGATATGAAGCAGCATAGTGTTGTTGCTCGCTAAACCCACTCGCTCTGAGCTTTCTGAAGTTCCGAAGTAATTTTACGAACTCTCGGCTGCTGGTCCCACAGTTTTGGCTTTACGTGAATTATCCAACCATTGACGTAGTCCCGGTAATCAGCAAGATCCTTCACTAACTCGCGGGGCACGCAGTAACCGTGTGTCACAGCGAAGTCGTGATCAAAGAGAACCCCGACTAGGTAATCGAAGTGGCAGGAATCGAGGTCGCGAAGCACACTGAGCTGCGTCGAAGGATTGTATTTCGTGATCCTGCGCCCTTTGATCTCGTAGCGCTTGCCGTCCAATTCATCCACGGCATCGCAGCCTTTGTTGGAGCGGTCCAGCCGTCTCAGCTTCAGAGCCCGCACAACCAAGGCTTCGCAATAGTCGGCTACTGGGTTGTTCCCGGTTCGTACCACCTCGCGCTCGCGTAGTTGCTCCATAATTCTGGAGTAAAGGGTGAGAAGTTCGCGGATGCTCGCATGAGCTAAGTCGAACCGTGCCCTTTGGGGCCCTTGTCCCCCACCGGCGTGTTGTCCCATTTCTTCCTCCCGTGTTATCCGCACGAAGCCATCATCATCAAAAGAGTCCCGCTCCGCAACTCGTACAGAAGTCAATCTGCTCTAATTGTTGGGGAGGATATCGCCATTCAGAATAAAATCAACTGATGCGGGCACGCATTGCCATTCCTCTCCCCCACTCCCTGGACCCGGAATACGGGCAGCGGGCTTATCCGCAGTACGCCGCGGCAGTAGAAAAGGCGGGCGCGGAAGCCTTGCAGATTCCTCTCAACCAGGCTCCCGCCGAAATCATGAAGCTGATTGAGCGCTGCGACGCCGTGCTGCTTCCTGGCAGTAAAGCTGACGTGGATCCCGCCAAGTACGGCGCTGCCCGCCACCCGCAGACTGCCGCTGCCGATCCTGGCCGCGACACCGTCGATGAACTGTTGCTGCAGGATGCTTACAACATGCGCAAGCCCATCCTGGCGATTTGCTATGGTCTGCAGGCTTTGAATGTCTACCGCAGCGGGACGCTGGTGCAGCACATCGAATCTGCGATCAATCACGCAGCCGGGCGCCAGATTGCGATAGCGCACACAGTCCAAATCGAGAGCGATTCCAAGCTGGCGTCGATTGTCACTCCGTTAGCATCAGGAGCAGGTGCGGTTCCCGTCAATTCCAGTCATCATCAGTCCGCCGAAGTGGTAGGCGATGGTTTGCGCGTGGTGGCGCGTTGTCCTGAAGACGGCATCATCGAAGCCGTGGAAGGAACCTCGCCAGATCATTTCGTGGTGGCCGTGCAATGGCACCCGGAACGTTCCTTCAATGATGACGAACCGTCCCGTGTTTTGTTTCGCGCGCTGGTCAGAGCAGCCGGCGCGTGGCACAGGGGTCTTACGGGAGAGTTCGAATCGGTGTAAGGGGGGAGGCAGCCACGGATTTGCGCAGATTGTCACGGATCGATTCAATATCTACAAGGAAATCCGTGAGAATCCGTGTAAATCTTTGGCTGGTGTTTTCTTTAGTGCCCGTAATCTGCCGCCGCGTTCACTTCTTTTCCAGCAGCACTACGACATGGGCGATGGCGGCGTTATCGGTGCCCAGACCCTCGGGGGTTTTGGCTTTCAGCCCAACTGCCTCGGCCGGAATTCCCAATAATTTCGCCACGTTGCTGCGGATCGCCGCCGCATGAAGCCCGATCTTAGGCTCTGCGAGCACCAGGGTTGAGTCGACGTTGGCGATTCCATAACCAGCTTCCCGCACGCGCTTCAACGCCTCCTGCATGAAAATCGCCGAGTCGGCGCCCTTCCACTTGGGATCGGAGGGCGGAAACAGCGTTCCGATGTCCGGGCCAGCCACGGCTCCAAGCAGAGCGTCGGTCAATGCGTGCAACAGCACGTCGCCGTCAGAATGGCCGCCCAGCCCATGCGAGTGCGGCAGGGTCACACCGCCGATCTTCAGCGGGACGCCGGCTTTGAACTCATGCGAATCCCATCCGTAGCCGATTCTCATGCCGGGCCCCTCGCTACGGGTCGGCACGCATGCTCACGAACGCTTCTTAGATCGCTGTTCCTTGAACTCGTGCGTGGTTGGTCCATAACTAAAGAGTCTACCGCCTGAAACGAAGTTGATCCGTGCGAATCCGCGAAGATCCGTGGCCAGCTCGGGCTAATGCTTCAGATAGAACTCGGCCAGTTCCATGTCTGCCGGTGTCGTGATCTTGATGTTCCTTGCAGAACCCATCACCACCGCGACCGGGTGGCCGGAGCGCTCCACCAGCGCAGCTTCATCCGTGCCCAGGAAGCCGTCGGCGATTGCCTCATCGCAGGCCTTTCTGATTACGCCATAGCGAAACCCTTGCGGAGTTTGGGCCATGACGACTTTCTCGCGCGGGACAGTTGCGGCGATCACCGCTCCTTCTGCCGTGCGGTCCACCAGCTTCACCGTGTCGACGGCTGGAAATCCGGCGATGGCCGCTCCATACTTTTGAGCCGCTTGAATCACCTCGCGAATGATCTCCGGCGTGACGAAAGGGCGCACTGCGTCGTGCACCAGAATCACATCGTCTTCAGCGGCCGAGATCGACGCCAGGGCATTGGCCACGGATTGCTGCCGGTGCTCGCCGCCCTCCACCAACTGAATGTTCTGCTCAAGGACGTCCCTGGCCTCTTTTTCCAACCGCTCACGGAAACCCTCAATCTCATTGGCGCGCAAGGCCACGCAGATTCCGGAGACCTCCGGGCAGGCGGCAAACGTGCGCAACGTGTGCAACAGGATAGGCGTTCCACCGAGTTCTGTGAACTGTTTGCTCGGCGCAGTTTTAGCCGATCTTCCGCTGGGAACCGGAGCCATGCGCGTTCCCAGTCCTGCGGCGGGAATGATGACTGTCACTTTCATTGCGGGCTGTAAGTATACGAGGATGCGGGCGCAGTTTCAAATCCGCCTAGAATGCGTAGTGGCCGACTCTGGCAAGAAAACCTGTGGGGACGCGACAGCTTCCTGGTCGTCTCGGTTCCGCCTGTGCGACCTCAGCGGCCGTATGCGGTCACTTGGCCATCCACGGCGACGGCCACGTACTTGCCGGTGCGCAGATGGCGAAACTGGACCACGCGGTGTCCTTGGCGCGCCAGTTCCCCCCAACGGCTCGGCTTAGCGGCGTTCTGCTCGATTGCCTGATACTCCTGCCCGTTCATCGCGAACTGCACGGACTTCAGCGCGCGCGAACTCGTGCGCTTGACAGAGATGACCTTGCCGTCGGCATCGACGGCGTTTCCCTCCATCATCTGCACGGCCACACGCCGCATCAGGTCCAGATCAAGCATAAGGTTCCCACTTGGGCCTCAGTTGAACGGCCACGAACCTCTATTGACGGCAAACGAGCAGGTAATAATGAGCCTGCATCCCACAGTTTACACTTGTGATTCTTACTGCAAAGGGTTCGTCGGAGGTCGCGAACAGCCGCACCCGGCTCTGTTGACTGTGCCCACCCGTGCCGGTTGTTGCGATGGCACTCCCCCGCGCATGTGGGGGCGAGGACGCCCCCACGAGAGCCGCCGAGCCGGCGGCGCTGCGCTCCTGATTGCGCCGGGTCGTCAACCGCCAAAGGAGGTAAACGCAGGCGCGCAACTTCAGAACGTGACCCGCGCTCCAATCTGGGCCGCGAAGGGAATCCCAACCGTGGTTCCCGGGCCAAAGAAATCGCCCAACGCACCTGCTGGTTTGAGCAGTTGCTTGGGATTGGTGACAGGCGTGGATTGGGTGCAGCTTGCGTTCAGGCAGAGCGCAGTGACGTTGGCCTCGTTGTTGACGGGCAGAACGGCAATGTCCGTAACGTAGTTAGCGCCGGAGTTGTTGCGGTTGAAGAGATTGAAGAACTCGACGAAGGGAATGATCGTCCAGCGGTCGTGGAAGTTAAATGGCCGGCTGACACGCAGATCGGCCTGAACGTAGGGGGTTCCGCGGAACTGGTCCAGCGTTGTCTGGACCCCGTCCACGACCGCCCGATCGTTGGTAGGATCTCCCAAGCCGTTGACGTCCACTGGTGTGGTGAGCGTAATGGGCCGGCCAGTCTCTGCCTGAGTCAGGGTGGTAAGTTCGAAGCCGCCGGGGAGGAACAGAGTGCCGGCGAACACGAAGCGGGAGGTGACGTCTTCGCCGGACGGGCCATAATCGCCGGGTCCGAAAGGATTCAGAGGATTACAGACGCCGTTTACATAATCGAACAACTCGCCCAGCACGCAGCCCCAGGTTTCCGCCCGCGACAGCGTGTAGTTCGCCACCAGGCTGAGGCGGTGCGCGACGTTGCCTTGCAGGTGGATCATCAGCGCGTTATAGGCGGAGCGATTGTCGGACTTGAAGACCTTTATATTGGGAACATCCGCCTGGTCCGCGGGGTTGGGGGAGAACAGTGTGGATCCCGCTATGTAGTTATAGGCGCGGTAGCCGTGATTCCCTTGCTCGTGGGTATAGTCCGCACTCAACGTCCAGTTGGGACTGAATGCGTGCGCAACGCCGCCCGTAATATGAATGGCGTACGGAGTCCGGTAGTTCGAACCGATGATATTTCCCTGTCCGCCCCCGGGAATGCAGCCGGGATCCCCCGGGAGAACGCACGGTCCCGGAGGCGCATTCACTGCCTGTAACGCCGTCACCCATCCATTCTGAGCTAGATCGTCGTAGTAAAGGCCGAAGCCGGCGCGAATCACGGTGGCTCCTGACTTTCCTGGAGAGTAAGCGAGACCCAGACGCGGCGCGAAGGCTTTGCGGTAGTCGTGGGGCGCGCTGGGAAGCAGCGGGATATCGAGCGCTTTGAGCGTCAGGTACGCGGGATTCTCCGCCTGGCTCCGCCCAGAGCCGTCGAAAAGCCCGAAGGTCGTGTCGTAGCGCAGGCCATAATTCACGGTCAGATGCGGGGTGAGTCGCCAGGAGTCCTGGGCATAGAAACCGAGCCGCTGCACGTCTTGCGAGAAGCTGCCATTACTTGCAGGCGTATAGGTGCATGTGATTACCGCCGTCGGGTCGCTCGGGGGCCCCGGCGGCACCGGAGCCGCGCACTGCGAACTGAAGTAAAACTGCGATGGATTGGCGGTGTAGTAAGCGGGGTCCTCAGGGTAAGAGATCAGCGTCTCGGCCGTGCCGGAGAGTGCGCCGCTGAGCACGGGCTCGTGAATAAAATTAACGCCGAATTTCACCGCATGCTTGCCCGTAGAATGGGCCACGTCGTAGCGGAACTGGTATTTTTCCTGGTTGCGCAACACCGGAAACGCAGTGATGGGTGTTATGAATTGATTGTCCCCGAAAGTCTCGAAGCCGGAAATGGTAAGCGACGTCGAGGTGAACGGAAAGGCCAGCGCGAAGCCCAGGTTCGAGTTACGGGCTTCGGTCAGGTGCAATCCGCTGGCATCGAATACGAAGCTTCCCAGCCAGGTAGAACTGAACGCGTACTGGTTGCTGATCACCAGGTTCATGTAGTTGTTATGCTGCTCCAGACCGGTGGAAGGCAGCGCGCCTTGCTGCACCAGAGCATTGTGGGTGACGTAATTGTCGATGGCGGCGCGAAGAAACCATTGCGATTTCGCTGATTGCGACCAGTCGAAGCGAGTAGTCGCCAGGTAATCGCGGAACGGGACGGGAACGTTTTGGGGCACGGGAATCGAACTTATGCCGTCGATCAGTCCCTGCGAAGCCAGGGCAGCTAGCGCGTTGAACTGGGACTGGCTGGCTGGGCTGTACGCAATGCTGGCGTTCTCGTGAACGTACTCCATGGAGGTAAAGAACCAGACTTTGTCTTTCTTGATCGGCCCACCGATGGTGCCGATGTAATTCTGCCGGGAGAACGGCTGCTTGGGATTGGGCGCAGGATTCTCGATAGGGAAACGCGCGTTGAGATCCGCGGCGCGCTCGTAAAACGCTCCACTGCCGTGCCACTGGTTCGTGCCCCGCTTGGTAATGATAATGACGGAGCCGGCGGTCGTACCCCCGGTATCGGCATCCTCTTGTGCAGTTTGAACGGAGAATTCCTGGACGGCATCAGGAGAAATGTTCTGTAAGAAGCCGCCGATGTAATCATCGGAGTTGTCACCGCCGTCCACGGACAGCACGTTGTTCAGGCCCGAGCTGCCGCCGGTAGAAACCGCGGTGATGCGGGCCTTGGTGGGGTCCGAAGGCTCGACCGGCTCCGTGCCCGGCGAAAGATACGCGATATTCGCAAAACTACGGGCTGGGAGAGGCATTTCCTGCAAATCATGCTGGTTGACCGCTGCCTTGTGCACTGCGCTGGCCAAGTCAATCGGCTGAGTAGTGATCGCGGAAGCCTGAGCCTCGACGTTGACGGTCTCCGACACCACGCTTGGCTTCATGGTGATCGTGAGGTCACGTACGGAACTGACCACGACCGTGACGTCCGCTTGGACTTCGCCAAAACCCTTGGCATTCACCACCACGCGGTACGGGCCGGGCAACAGATCCTCGATCCCAAACTCTCCTTCGCCGTTCGCCACTGCCTGGCGCTTTACCGACGAGCCCACGGCCTGGACTTCCAGGTTGGCGGAGGCAATTCGAGCGCCGCGAAAATCCTGCACCACACCGCGCAGCGAGCCACGCGCATTCTGTGCCTGCACAAGACCTGGCTGGCTGAACGCCAGAGCAAAAAGAGCCGCAACCAAGCAGCAGATAACCCTCTTGACTGGTGGACGCATAGAAATGAACTCCTTTAGTTTTTGATTCAGGTCGGGCAGTCGAACCCCAGCACGGTAAGAAGCAGCCTTTCCCTCGTTGCGGAAATCAGACAATAAACTCTAGGCGTGAAGAGGTCGTACTACCATAGATCGTAGATAAGCCGTGCCTTTTTGGCCTTCTGAACCGACCACCCCCTGAATCTGATTAGGCGAAGATTTTACGAACACAAAAACTCCGGATACAATATTCTCCATGCCGTCCGCACCTTCTTCTCTGGCTTGGGCGCATCCCCTGGTGCGGGACTGGTTCGTCCAGCGTTTTGGCACGCCCACCGAACCGCAGGAACAAGGTTGGCCGCACATTCTCGCCGGACGCACCACGCTGATTTCCGCGCCCACCGGCTCCGGCAAAACACTCGCGGCGTTTCTGGCTTGCATTGACCGGCTGGTAGGCAAGGCGCTGAGCGGCGACCTTCGCGACCGTACCGAAGTGCTCTACGTTTCGCCTCTCAAGGCGCTGGGCAACGACATTCAGAAGAACCTGGAAGTGCCGCTCGGCGAAATTCTGCAGATGGCCGGTCAGCGCGGCCTGCTCATGCCGGAGATCCGCACCGCAGTGCGAACCGGAGACACTTTGCCGCTCGAGCGCCGAGCCATGCTGAAGCGGCCGCCGCACATTCTGGTCACAACGCCGGAGTCGCTTTACATCCTGCTGACCGCGGAGAAGAGCCGGGCAATTCTCCGCGATGTGGAAACCGTCATCGTCGATGAAATTCACGCCGTTGCCGACGACAAACGGGGCGCGCATCTCACCCTGTCGCTGGAGCGGCTTGAAGCTCTGGCTCATCGTCCTCCGGTTCGCATCGGCCTATCCGCTACCCAAAAACCCATCGAAGAGATTGCCCATTTCTTGACCGGCAGCGGCCGTCCCGATCCGGTGATTGTCAACGTGGGACACCGCCGCCAGCTCGATCTTGGCGTTGAAGTGCCCAACACCCAGCTTGGTCCCGTTGCCAGCAACGAAATGTGGGACGAGATCTACAACCGCCTGGTGGAGTTAATCGAGCAGCACCGTTCCACGCTGGTGTTTGTGAACACCCGCCGCTTGTCGGAGCGCGTTTCACATCACTTGGGCGAGAAGTTGGGAGAAGACAATGTCGCCGCGCACCACGGCAGCTTGTCTCGCAAACTGCGTCTGGCGGCAGAGAAAAAGCTGAAAGAGGGCAGAGTCAAGGCTCTGGTGGCGACGGCTTCGCTGGAGCTGGGAATCGACATCGGCACGGTTGATCTGGTGGTGCAGATCAGCTCTCCGCGTGCCATTGCCGTTGCCCTGCAGCGGGTCGGACGATCGGGCCACTGGCGCGGGGCAATCCCGAAAGGGCGAATCTTCGCGACCACGCGCGATGAGCTGCTGGAGTGCGCCGCGCTGGTTCGCGCGATTCGGCAAGGTGACCTTGATCGCATCATCATTCCTGACACACCTCTGGACATTCTGGCCCAGCAGATTGTGGCGGCCTGCGCGGCGGAGGAATGGCAAGAAGACGAATTGTTCGATCTGGTTCGGCGCGCCTATCCCTACCGCAATCTTTCCCGCGAGGCGTATGAGGCGGTTCTTCATATGCTGGCCGAAGGGATTACGGCACGGCGCGGCCGGTATGGCGCATACCTGCATCGCGATCAGGTGAACCATGTGTTGCGCGCACGTCGAGGCGCCCGGCTGGCGGCCATTACCAGCGGCGGGGCGATTCCGGAAACTGCGTTATTCACTGTCGTGGCCGAGCCACAAGGCGTCGTGGTGGGAACAGTGGACGAGGATTTCGCCACCGAAAGCATGGCCGGTGAAGTCATGCTGTTGGGCAATACTTCCTGGCGAATTCGCCGCATCGAGCACAAGTCCGGCCGCCTGCTGGTGGAGGATGCGCACGGCGCGCCTCCGGGCATTCCCTTCTGGCTGGGCGAAGCTCCTGCCCGCACAGAGGAACTGTCCCAGCATCTGGCCGAGCTTCGCCAGCGCATCAGCGACCTGCTGCCCGGCGTTTCTCCGGTTGGAAATTGGCAGTCGCAACCCGAGGTTGCCGATGCGGTTAGCTGGCTGAAACAAGAGTGCGGCCTTGACGACTCTGGCGCCGAACAGGCGGTTGAATATATCTTGCAGGGGCGCGCCGTGCTGGGCGCTGTGCCGACGCAGCAGACCATCATCGCTGAGCGTTTTTTCGATGAAGGCGGCGGCATGCAGCTCATTATCCATGCGCCCTTCGGCGGGCGCATTAACAAAGCTTGGGGACTCGCACTTCGCAAACGCTTCTGCCGCGGCTTCAATTTCGAATTGCAAGCGGCTGCCACCGACAACGGTCTCAACATCGCCCTGGCAGAGCAGCACAGCTTTCCGCTTTCCGACGTATTCTATTTCCTGGCAGCCGATACGGTGCAACCGATCCTGGAGCAGGCCGCGCTGGCTTCGCCGATCTTCGGCACGCGCTGGCGTTGGGATGCCAACCGCGCTCTCGCCTTGCTCAGGTTTCAAGGCGGCAAGAAAGTTCCGCCGCAAATTCAACGCATTCGCTCGGACGATCTTCTGGCCTCGGTCTTTCCCGATGCCGCCGCCTGCTTTGAAAACATCGAGGGCGACCGGGAGATTCCCGACCATCCTCTGATCGGCGAGGTCATGAAGGATGTGCTGACCGAGGCGATGGATCTTGACGGTCTCAGGACTCTGCTGCGTGGAATCGAGGAGGGTAAAATCCGCTGCCTTGCGGTTGATACGCCCGTGCCCTCCCAGTTTTCGCATGAAATTCTGAACGCAAATCCTAATGCGTTTCTGGATGATGCCCCGCTGGAAGAACGCCGGGCGCGAGCCGTGGAAATGCGGCGGGTCCTGCCCGAGTCAGTGCTGGAGGAAGTCGGCAAGCTCGATCCCGCTGCTATCGAGCAGGTACGGCAAGAATCGTGGCCCGATGTGCGCGATGACGATGAACTGCACGATGTGCTGCATACCATGGTCGCATTGCCGGCGTTCACGGGCGGCTGTCTCCACGTGAGTGTTGCAGAGTGGTCTGCCCACTTTGAAAAGCTGCTTCAGCACGGGCGAGCCACGGTGGCTTCCTGCAATGGGTATCAGTATTGGGTCGCGGTGGAACGGGTCAAGGCTTTCAACTTGTTGTTCCCGGATGCGGTGTTTGCGCATCCGGTCGCCGAGATCAACCAGCCGGCCACTTCTCGCGATGAGGCTTTGTCGGCGATGGTGATCGGCTGGATGATGCACTCCGGCCCAATCACCGCCAGCCAACTGGCTGGCCTGCTGGGCTTGGCTTCCAGCGAGATCGAACAAACGTTACTGCGGATCGAAGCCAGCGGCGCTGTTCTGCGCGGCAATTTTTCTGGGGTGCCGCATGGACAAATCGAGTGGTGCGAGCGGCGCTTGCTGGCCCGTATCCATCGCCTGACGGTGGCAACCTTGCGGCGACAGATTGAGCCTGTGACTGCGGCCCAGTTCATGCGATGGCTGTTGCGCTGGCACCATGTTGCGCCGGGGACGCGACTTCAGGGCGAGCGGGCCACGCTGGAAGTTCTCCGGCAACTGCAAGGCTTTGAAATCCCGGCAAACGCCTGGGAAAAGCACATTTTGTCGTCCCGCATCGCCGACTACGATTCCAAGTGGCTTGACCAGTTGTGCCTGACCGGAGCGGTGGGCTGGGGACGCTTGTCGCCGCATCCGGCCACTCTGGACGATTCCGCCAACGGCAAACGCCGCGTGATTCCTACCAGTGTCGCGCCGGTTGCTTTTTTCGCGCGCGAGGATGCGGACTGGATGATGTCGCGCAGGCCGGATCCTGCGCCAGCAGAGTCGAGAGGTCTGAGCGAGGCCGCGCGCGCGGTCGCGGATTGCCTGCGCCAGCACGGGGCATCCTTTTTTGCCGACTTGGTTCGTGCGACGGGAAAGCTGAAAGCCGAAGTCGAGACGGGGTTGTGGGAACTCGTAGCGGCTGGAATCGTAACCGCCGACGGCTTTGACAACTTGCGCTCGCTGATTGATCCCAAGCGCCGATCCGGTGTGGGCAGCGGACGTCCGCGACACACGCCGGGACGCTGGGCATTGCTGTACAGCGAACACGTGGCCGAGCGCACCCGCGCCGTCGAAGCCACTTGCTGGATGCTGCTACGACGCTACGGGATCGTGTTTCGTGACCTGCTGGCTCGCGAAACCAATCTGCCGAAATGGCGCGAATTGCAGATGGCTTACCGCCGGCTGGAAGATCGCGGCGAAATTCGCGGCGGGCGGTTTGTCGATGGATTTTTGGGCGAGCAGTTTGCGCTGCCAGTTGCAGTCGAGTCGGTTCGCGCGTCGCGTAAGTTCCCGTTGTCTGGCCAGACGATCACGCTCTCGGCCGCCGACCCGCTGAACCTGGTGGGCATCATCGTCCCAGGCGAAAGAATTGCAGCCATCTCAGGCCACAGCGTGACTTTTCAGGATGGTATCCCCACTCAGAGAGAGGAAACGCACGCCTCTCTCGATCGAGCATCGGGCTGACCTGAGAAACCTCGATCACAGCCAGGAACTTTTTGGCAGCCGCTGGGACTGCCCGAGGGCCCGGCGTAAACCTGCGATAATTCTGTATCATCTACACAGATGTCGCACATGATTCTGGAGGGGATCGCTTGAAGTGCCGTTTTGCTTGCAATTTGTCTAGAGTCATTTTGCCATTGGCTGTCATCGCGCTGACCACAGCCTGCGGAAGTAACAACAACACCAATGCACAATTCCGCCTGATGAATGCTTCTCCTGGCGAGACTGCGCTCACCGTAACCCTCGACGGCGTAGCTTTTGACAGTTCTGTGACCTACGGAACAGTTTCGCCGTACACCTTTACCACTTGGGGATCGCCTACCCTGGAAATCCAGGGCCCCAGCGTCATTACCGGCAACACAACCACGTTGTTCAACGGGGCCGTCACTTTGAATCAAAGCACCACCTACACGGCGGTGGCCGACAACTATCCCCAGGATTTTGGCGTCACGCTTTACGTTGACAACAATTCCGTTCCCGCGTCCGGCAATTTCAACCTCCGGATTATCAACTCTGCGCCAGGACTGGGCACGGTTGACGTGTACGTGGTCGCGCCCGGGACAGATCTTAATAGCGCCAGCCCCAAGGTCGCAGGTCTTGCCTTTCCGGCGGCCTCCGCCTATTTGCCGATGTCGGCCGGCACGTATGAGGTGTATTTCACTCCTCCAGGCCAGAAGACACCCAGGTACATCGACAGCGGTCCGCTTGCCTTCAGCGCCAAACAAGTGCGTACCATCGTCGCCCTGAACGGAGCTACCAGCGGATACACGGACACTGTGCTTTCCGATCTGAATTGATCCAGCAGTCTTCAGCAGTACGCGTCCGGACTGCCGATTCAAGCTTCAAAGCCCACTGGCTTGGTGTTCCTGACCGAGTTGCAAACCCAACAAAATGGGGAGCCTTTCGGCTCCCCTGAATGTTCGATGTTCTGAACTGGTTAGAAACTGAGTCGCAGAGCAAGCTGCAAGTTACGGCGTTCGTAGATTCCGGTGAACTGGTTGTAACCCTTTTCAGCCGTAATCGGAGTGCCGAATTCAGTATCCGTTGAGAGGTAATTGAGGAAATAGTTGCTGTGGTTAAACAGGTCGTAGGCCTCACCGCGCAACTGCAGTCCAAACCGCTCGGTCAACTGGAAGTTCTTGTAGACGCCCAAGTTGAGACTGTAATAGTTTGGTGCGCGGAATGCATTGCGCCGCACCATGTTCGACGGGAAGGCGCACACGCCGTTGGTGCAGCTCGGATCGTCAGCTACGCCACCGGTGATATTGCCGGCTACCACCTGCCCGTTCACGGTCGCAGTGTAGGGAGTGTAGGTAGTCGGCGTGAAATAGTTGAACGTGTTCGGAGTGGTAATCGGATTCGGCTCAGTGAGCGCCGAATACGTGCCCAGGTAGCCGTTCAACTGGCGTGCGCAGATGGTGAATTGGTACCCGCAGTCGTACAGGTTCATGGGAGTTCCCGAGTGCCAGGTCCAGATCGGAGCAATCGACCAACCGCCAGCTACGTAATCCACCGCCTTGTTCTTGAACTTCATGGGCGGCGCGTACACACCGCTCAGGGCAATGCGGTTGCGCACATCGTAGTCGGAAGATGCCTTGTCAAACAAGGGATGCATCCAGTCCAGGAACCCGAGCGCGAAATTGCCACCCTGATTGGCTGCCGTATCAGAGAAGGTCGAGCTCAGGTCATCCAAAGAGTGAGACCACGTGTAGTTGAAGTTGAACGTCAACCCCTTGGATTGGAGGTTGTTCGCAGAAGCCCGGAAGTTGAGCCCGTTGTACCAGCTATCCGCGTTGGAACCGCGGAAGTTGATGTTTCCGAACTGGGTGTTGGTACGGCCGGCCTGGAATCCGCCGCCGCCCTCACTCGAAGGCACGTACGTCGGGTTGATGTTCGGATCGCCGTTGTACGTGGGGCCCCCGTAGTAGCGGTTTATGTTGGTGATTGAGTACTGGTGGATGCCGCGCGAGCCAGAGTACTCAATTGCAACCACCGTGTTGCGAATCACCTCGTGCTCGACCGCTAGTGAGTACATGTTGGCGTAGGCGGTTTTGATCTTGGGATCGACCCCGCGCAGCGTGACTGCCGGAAGGGTTGCGGTCCCCGTACCGGAAAACGGCCCCAAGTCGTTTACCGGGATCGTGAATCCCGTGGGGCTTGCCAGCGATACCACCGCGTAGTTCGGCGGGTTCTGGATGACGTTAAAGGTCACGTTGCCGAAGTTGCGTTCGTAGCTGATACCATAGCCGCCGCGAATGGATGTCTTCCCATCTCCGAACACGTCATAGGCAAAACCGATGCGTGGACCGAAGTTATGAGGAGCGCTATTCCACAACGCCCCCACAGGACTGCTGGGTGCGGGACTCACGAAACCGGCGCGAACGCTGGCCGGACTGAGGGTGCCGGTGTAGTAGTAGTTGGAATCAAGCTTGGGATCAGCGTTATGCTGCACTCCGAAGTATTCCCAACGCAGTCCAAGGCTCACGGTCAGGCGCTTGGTTGTTCTCCAGGCGTCCTGGGCATAGAAGTTGCCATCGTTGAAACGGTTGTTCCGCTTGAAACTCGGTGCACCAGTCGGCAGGTTCAGGGTGCAGTTCGACCCGCCCACGGGCAAGTCAGTGGTTATGTCGATCGGACACGGGTAGTTGCCTTGCGGGCTGATGGCAACCTCATAGCTATACATGGTGCCGGCCAGCATGGCATCCAGGGCTGCGCCGGAGCTGCGGGCAAGGTCCCCGATGCCCTCTTCATAAGCGCCGAATGTCCGGTTGTCGCGGGCCATAATATAGCCTCCGCCGAAGGCGAAGGTGTGCTTTCCCCGAGTCCAAGTTAGCTGATCCTCAAGTTCGTAGAGGTTCTGCGGGCCGCCAAAGGGAATGGCGTTGGACTGGGAGTAGGGCAGATAGCCCGGCATGTAAATGGAGTTGCTGCCGTCCGGAAGCGGTACCGAAGCCGCTATATAAAGCGACGGCGTAGGCGGCTGCGTGCCAAGCGCTTGCAGATCGTTCAAACGGTTGTAAGACACCTTGGCCTGGTTCACAATCGTGGGAGTGAAGATGTGCGTCAGGTTTATCAGGATGTTCTGGTTATGATTGGTAACGCCCGTGTTAAACCCGGCGTACGGGCTGTAAGCGTTGGTGCCCGCAAAATCATCCTCGTTGTAAAGGGCGTATCGTCCCCACAACGTAGTCTTGTTGGTGATATTGAAATCCACACGGTTCACACTGCTGTACGCGTTTTGCGGATATCCTGCGCCGGAATCAGTCGGCACCGTCATATTCACCAACTGCAGCACGGGCAGCGTTGGGTTGGCAGTCGCCAACGCGACAAAATTGGGCGACCCGGTTGGCACGCTGGTCCATCCGGGAGCGCAAGGACTAGAGGTGCTGCCATAACCGGGAAGCTCGGCTAGGCACCCCGCCACCATCGGTGATCCGACGTTGGATACACCGCTCGCTCTCGTCCCATACGCGTTGTAGAACGCCTGGGTAGCGGCTCCGGTCTGAGCAAGGAACTGCGGGTCAAAGATGAAAGCTGTGAAATTGGCCACACTGCGCACCCGCGTCCACTCGGTGTTGGAGAAGAAGAACAGCTTATCCTTAATGACTGGCCCGCCAATGGAGTAACCAAACTGGTTGCGCGTAAAGCCCGAATTGGGCAGTGGCGGCAATCCTTGTTGCTTGTTGGCCCAATCGAAAGCGTCGGTATTGTACGGCCGTCCAGCAAGATCCGACACGCGGTTGTATTCATACAACGAACCGTGGAATTGGTTAGTCCCAGACTTGGTGGCAACGTTGACCACGCCACCCGAAGCACGGCCATATTCCGCTGTGAAGTTGCTGGTATCCAGCTTGAACTCCTGTACGGAGTCAAGCGGAACCGATTGTCCCACTGTGGCGCTGAACAGGTCCACATTTTCCGCTCCGTCCAGCAGGATGTTGGTGGACGCGTCCCGCGCGCCGTTAATCGAAACGCCAATGCCTTTTCCGTCAGAATCGCCCTCGCTGACACTGCCCGACGTGAGAGCAAAGTCATACGGGTTGCGCGTAAGACTTGGCAGGTTAATCACCGCGGTTGGTGTGACGGTCGTCCCTAGCGTCTGGCTTTGGGTATCGACTTCCGTTCCTGCCGCCGCGGCAGTAACTTCTACGACCGTTCCCGCACCCTTGCCGACTGCAAGGCGTGCGTCAACGCTGACCTTCGAACCCACCATTACGTCTACCCTTTGCTGGAATAAGGCAAAGCCAGTGGCGTTGACCTTCACCACATAAGCGCCGGGTGTGAGGTTGGTGATTACGTATTCACCGCCGCTGGAACTGGTACCGTTTCTTGACTGGTTGGTCGCTGTGTTGGTGATAGTGATTGCTGCGTTGGGGACGACTGCTCCCGTCGGATCGGTGACCGTTCCGGTAACCGTGCCGGTTTCGAGCTGTGCCAATGCAACTGTGGAAAACAAGGCGAATACAAGGAATGTTACTAGGAATCCTCGCTTCATATTTTCTCTTCTTCCTCCATAAATTGCTGTTGGTGTTGCACCATACCTTAACTGCTGACTGCTGCAAGGTGCTCAAAAACTTAGGGCCTCTTCATTACGGTCCACCCGGAATCCCATCTGGTTCTCATCGAACAAACACACTGTACCTTGGGCGGATCCGACCAGAAGCTGGTACTTCAATGCATCCGAAATGCCATATCAGCCGAATTGTAATGTTTTGTAAATAAAGCGGTTACGTGCCGAACGGAAGATGGCTGCCAGTGATTCTATGAAATATGGAATTAAGGGCGCGGACAAACTCCGAAAACCCATACATCTATGCTGTACCTATAGCCCTTGGTTCTCGTCTTGAGTCTTGTATTTGTTCGCTTATATTTCGCTATGGCTTGCCTACGACGGCGTGCGGCGATTGCTGAACGGAAACTTTCAGGCTGGCAGCCAAGCCGGAGCCTGTCCCGAAGTCCAGACCAGAGCGATGGGACCCCGATGCGAGGCGAGACTGACTGGATCTCTGGCGGAAGCGAGTGGGAGTCGAACTTGAGCCGCTTTGCGGGCGTGAGCGAAGCGGGAGCACGCAGGCGAAATCCCGAGTGAAACGAGGGACCTGAGGCGAGAGGGAACTAACGTGAGTTCTGGCGGAAGCGAGTGGGAGTCGAACCCACCATCGCCGCCCAAAGACGGCGACCGCCGGTTTTGAAGACCGGGAGGATCACCGGACCCCATGCGCTTCCGAAAGACAGTTTCCAGTTTCCAGTTTCCGGTTGCAAGAGAAAACCACCGTCGCCGGCCTATAATGGCAAAGCTATGACGAACCAAATCGCGCGCTTTCCTTTCGTTCAGCTTGACGTTTTTTCCTCTCGTCCATTGGAGGGGAACCAACTTGCGGTTTTTCCCGACGGCCGCGGCCTGACCGACCAGCAGATGCTGGCCATCGCGCGAGAGATGAACCTGTCGGAAACCACATTCGCTTTTCCGCGAGACGCTGCTACCGAAGCCGAACGAGGAGTGCGCGTCAGGATTTTCACCGTGCAGGAAGAGTTGCCATTTGCCGGTCATCCGACGCTGGGCACTGCTGTTGTGCTGCGCGGATCGACGGGGCGTGAGGAAGTCGCGCTCGAACTGAATGTGGGGAAAATCGCGGTGCGCTTTGAAGAAAAACCAGGCGAGCCCGCCTTCGCCGAGATGACGCAGAAGGACCCGGACTTCGGCGTGATTCATAATCGCGAAGCAGTGGCAGGTGCAGCAGGGCTGCGTCTCGCCGACGTTGACTCCTCGCTGCCGATTCAAACCATCTCTACCGGCATGCCTTTCACCATCGTTCCGCTGCGGGAACTGGCCGCCATGCGCGAGTTGAACGTGAATCTGAAAAGTTCGGCCGAGTATCTGGAGCATTCTGGCGGGAAGTTCTTCTACTTCGTTTGCCGCGAAACCGTGGACCGCGGCGCCCGCCTGCATGCCCGCATGATCTTCTACAACGGTGAAGATCCGGCTACTGGTTCGGCGGCGGGCTGTGCCGCGGCATGGATGGTGGCGCACGGAGTGGCCCAGCCAGAGGAGCGCGTGCTGATTGAGCAGGGCATCGAAATGCACCGTCCCAGCTGCATTTTCGTGCGTGCGGCGCGCGAGGGTGACCGAGTGGTCAATGTGCGTGTCGGTGGAAATGCTGTCGAAATTTTGCGCGGTGAAATGTTTTTCTGAGAGTTTCTTCCCGTTCACTCTGGAAACATGCGGCGATGCGCCGCCGCCGTGGTTGGCTCGTTGAGAATTTCCGGTTTACATTGGCGGCACTTTACACGCAACCCAGCGGGCTTTAGGATTCAGCTTCGCTCAAACAGCCTATCGAAAATAATTTCTTGTTCTGCTAACCATGCCGGCACGATGTGGCCGGTTTGCTATTTGAAAAACTGCGATGAAGCCTAAACGAACGATTCTGTGCGTTGACGACAACGAACAGACGCTTTCCATCCGAAAAGTCATGCTCGAGACCCGCGGCTACCGCGTGGTCGCTTGCCAAAACGGCGCGGAGGCCCTGGAGCGCTTCAGGAAAGGAGACATTGACTTGGTTCTGACCGACCTCATCATGCCCGGCGTGGACGGGGGCAAACTGATCGAACAGATCAAGGCCATCTCTCCACGCACCCCGGCAGTGCTGGTTTCCGGAAAGATCAGGATCTACGACCGCGACATGCAAGCCGACGCCTTCATTCCCAAGGCAATGGTTTCTCCGGCTGAATTGCTCGAGCGGATTCGCCTGCTGCTGGTACGGAAGCGCGGCCCTCGGCGCACGCAGTCTGCCGCGGCCCAGCCGATTCCCGAGGCGGGCGCTGCTTGAACGCCTTGGCTGGCGTGCCTAGTCACTTCGTGTAAGATCAAATGGGCTGCCCGAGGCAGGTTGGTGCGAGTCATAGCAGCTCTGCTGGCATGTCTGCATTCATAGAGGCGATTGAACTCCGCAAAACTTATCGAGTCGGCAAAGTCGACGTCCCGGCTCTGCGCGGCATCTCGTTCTGCATCGAGCGTGGCGAATTCGTCAGCCTGGTCGGCCCCTCAGGAAGCGGCAAGTCCACACTGTTTTATTTACTAGGTGGTTTGACCCGGGCGGATTCCGGCCGCGTCATCATCGACGGCGACGATTTCGCGCAGTTGTCCGACGCCGAACGCACGCGCATGCGCAAACGCAAAATCGGATTTGTGTTTCAGAAGTTCAACCTGCTGCCCACGCTGGATGCGCGGTCCAATATCAACATCGCTCTCGACATCGCCGGCGCCGATGGGAAACGCGATGCCGCGCATTTTGACAAGATCGTGGGGCTGCTGGGGCTGGAAAAACGTCTGGCGCACCGGCCGTCGGAACTCTCCGGCGGAGAGCAGCAGCGAGTAGCTCTGGCGCGCGCGCTGATCAACAAACCGGCCATTGTGCTGGCCGACGAGCCTACCGGCAATCTGGATTCAACCAATTCAGAAACCGTGCTGAATATGTTGCGCCAATCCAACCGCGAATTGTGCCAGACCGTGTTGATGATCACGCACAATCCAGAGGCCGCGAAGTATGGCCATCGCGTCATTCACCTACGTGACGGCGAAATCGTAACCCCCGAGAAGGATCCGCAGTGGACGGCGCGTTGACCGAGCCTGGCTACGACCGCACCGAGCTACCGCGGTGAGCCAGCAGATCGACGTATGCTTCTCCAATGAGCTGCTGGTTGTCGATTCCGAAGCTCGTGAGCAGCGCTTCAGCGATGTTCTTTCCTTCGCTCTCGCTTTGCTCTGGCCGGAGCACAACCTCCAGTTCCAGAAAGTCTCCCAGACCCTCAACCCGGTCGAGGTGTACGCGGGTCTGGCCGATAAGGTACAGGGTCCGCGTCTTCTTGACCACGCCAGTCCTGCCTAACGTTTTCGTCAGGATGTCGAGCAGGACCTGAGGGTCCGAGGTGCGGGCAATCACGTAGCGCGAGCAACGAGTACCAGCCACATCAGCCCTCTCATACCTGATCAGCTCTCCGCGCTCCGGACCCAGAATACGAAGCTTGAGGCGTGCGCCGTCGCAGCGGAAAAAGACATCTTCCTGATGGATCATCTCCGGGTCTGTCCAACTCAACTGCGCCGCAGTGGCCTCTGCCCCAGCCCGGTCCTTCAAAATAGCTTTGATCTCAATGTTCGAGGGCATGCTCAAAACCCAGCAGGTAGGGTACACCTGTGCGGCGCTCGATAAAACTGAGATGCATCCTCGCAACGCTTTCGATGGCCTCCCGCAGGTTTGTTTCCTGCCCGGCCATTGCCCCGGAGGGAAGGGCTTCGCTATAATCGAGAAGACGAGCGGGAGTAACTCAGTGGTAGAGTGCGACCTTGCCAAGGTCGAAGTCGCGGGTTCAAATCCCGTCTCCCGCTCCAGAGATTCCTAGAGCCCGCAGGGAATGCGGGCTTTTTGCTTTTCCGGCGGCGCGGTAGCCAAGTGGTAAGGCCGGGGCCTGCAAAGCCTCGATCGGTCGGTTCGATTCCACCCCGCGCCTCCAAAAGCTCTCGCGCCCTTGGGCTGCCGGCACACTGGTCGCATGGACATTTTTCCCGCCGCGATTTAACTTATTAGCAGGGCGCGGTACCCAAGTGGTAAGGGAGAGGTCTGCAAAACCTTTATGCGTCGGTTCGATTCCGACCCGCGCCTCCAAACCTTCTCTCGCATTTAGCCGGGCCGCCTGCATTTCTTGCGGAGGGCAGAGCGTTTGCCTTACTCCACGGTCACCGACTTCGCCAGGTTCCTGGGCTGATCGACGTCGCAGCCGCGGCGTACCGCGATGTGGTAGGCAAGCAACTGCAAGGGAACGATCTCCAGTATCGGCGACAGCTCGTCGGGAGCTGGAGGAACGTAGAGCACGTGGTCGGCGGCCTTCCTGATTTCCTCGTCGCCTTCGGTGGCCAGCGCAATCACCCGTCCGGAGCGAGCTTTGACCTCTTCCAGGTTGGACATGGTCTTCTCATAGCGCGTCATGGAGAGCTTGTCGTTCACGTCGCGGGTGGCGATAATCACCACCGGCAGATTCTCGTCGATCAAAGCATTGGGGCCGTGCTTCATCTCACCGGCTGGGTAGCCCTCGGCGTGAATGTAAGAAATTTCTTTCAGCTTGAGCGCACCTTCCAGAGCGATGGGATAGTGAATGCCGCGTCCCAGGAAAAGAAAATCTCGCGCTCGGCCGTATTCCCGGGCGAGCCCCTCGCAGCTTTCTTCATGAGTCAAAATGTACTCGAGCTTGCCGGGAATGCGAGTCAGTTCCTGCATGGACTGCTGTGCCCTCTGGTCGTTGACCGTGCCACGCATCTCTCCCAGATACATGGCCAGCAGATAAAGCGCGGTAAGCTGAGCGGTGAAAGCCTTGGTGGAAGCGACGCCGATTTCGGGACCGGCGTGAGTATAGATCGTTCCGGCAGCCTCGCGCGTCATCATCGACCCAACTACATTACAGATGACCAGGGTTTTCGATCCCTTGGCTTTGGCCTCGCGCTGAGCTGCGATGGTATCGGCAGTTTCGCCGGACTGGGAAATCAGCAGGGTGATGTCATCAGTGTCAATAATGGGATCGCGATAGCGCCATTCGCTGGCGTAATCAACCTCTACCGGAATTCGTGCCAGCCGCTCAATCATGAACTTACCGGCTTGCGCGGCGTGCCAACTGGTTCCGCAAGCGGCAATATTGATCTTCTTCGCGGTTCTGAATTCTTCCTCGGTGATTTGCATTTCTTCCAGGAAGACGCGGCCGGTTTCCTGCGAGATTCGTCCCAGCGTGGTGTCCCGCACGGCGCGCGGCTGCTCATAGATTTCCTTGAGCATGAAATGTTTGAAGCCGCCCTTTTCCGCCATGATGGGGTCCCAGGTGACATGCTGCACCTTGGGCGTGATGGGCGTACCCTGGAAGTCGGTGACTTGCACTCCGGCGGGAGTTACCACCGCGATGTCGCCATCGTTGAGGAAAAACAGATCCCGAGTGTGATAGAGAATGGCGGGAATGTCAGAGGCCACGAAGTACTCGCCCTTGCCCAAACCGATGACGACCGGCGGGCCGTTGCGAGCGGCTACGATCGTATTAGGAGCGTCAGCGGCAATGACGCCGAGGGCGAATACTCCGGTCAATTGAGAAACGGTTTTGCGGACCGCCTCTTCCAGCGACGGACGTCGTCCATCGCCGGCTTTCAGAAAGTACTCTTCGACCAGGTGAGCAATGACTTCGGTGTCGGTTTCAGTGGTGAATTTGTGGCCCTGCTCGGCAAGCCTTTTCTTGAGGGCAACGTAGTTCTCAATAATGCCGTTGTGGACGACGACGATGCGTCCGGTGCAATCGCGATGGGGGTGGGCATTCTCTTCCGTGGGTCGCCCGTGCGTTGCCCAACGAGTGTGACCGATGCCGTAAGTTCCGTCGAGTGGTTTGAGCCGAAGGACTTCTTCCAGGTTGCGCAACTTGCCTTCGGCGCGCCGAACCTGCAGGCCGTCTCCATTGCCGCCCACGGCAATGCCGGCAGAGTCATAACCGCGGTACTCTAACCGCCGCAGGCCATCAATGATGACCGGCACAACCTGCTTTTTCCCAACGTAGCCGACAATACCGCACATAGTGGATCTCCTGATTCGGCGGGGTACCGATGAGTGTCAAACTGGCAGCCAGTTAATCTTCCAGCGAGAAACGGAACTCCTCAATCACCGGATTGGTCAGCACTTCGCGTGCGATGCGGCCCACTTCCTGTTCCGCCTCAGCGCGGCTGAGCCCGCCATCCAGCGTCAGTTCAAAATACTTGCCCTGCCGCACTTCCTCGAGACCTTTGAATCCCATTTTGCGGAGAGCGCCGTGGATCGTCTTTCCTTGGGGATCCAGCACGCTCTTCTTCAGCGAGACATAAACGTAAGCTTTCATGGGTTGTTGACATTATACGTCACAGAATCGGAGGAATAGCTGGCAGGCTGGGCTAGTACTCTGACCGCCAGATTATTACCACGGGCGCGTGGAGTGTAGCGCCGGCATCTTGCCGGCTGTCCTGAGGGCGTCTCGCCATCGGCGCGGCGGGCGAGGACGCCCGCCGTATAGCCGCCGGGACGGCGGCGCTACGCGAATCCATTGCGGCAATCTTCAAGCAGCCACAGTACTAGCCGAGCCGAGAAAGTTGCGCATTCAGGTCAGCCAGCGCGGCTTCGAGCATCTCCCGGTGACGGGGATTCTGGGCAGCCTGCAACTGCTGGAGGATCCGCTGCCGCGTCAGCAAGATTCCCTCCCGCTTTCGCTGCAGCCCGAGTTGTTCCAGGCTTTGCCTGGGCCGTTTTTGAGCGCCATCCGACAGCACTTCGGCTTGCTGCTGCTCGACGGACTTGCTCTCCCAGCCTCTGGCCACAGAGAGACATTATACGTAGCCCTGGCCTGTCGCGGCTGCGAGGGCCTCAATAGTGGCCGAAACAACTTCCTGAGCTGGGTTGGGTCCCGAAATAGAACTCGCGCCGTTACGAAAAACGAACATCACGAAAGAAACGTTGTGTACGACTAGGACCGCTAGTACCATCAGGCTTCCGTAGCAGCTTGCGGGAAAAGTCGGGTTTTGGGTGGCGCAGCGCTTCAGCGCTGCCATAACCGCTTTGTTGTCGCTACGCGCTTTAGGGCCTGAAGTCTGAAAGCGAGTTTTTCCGCAGCCTGGTAGTGCTGTAGTTCTTGGTTTTCGTCCGGCAGTTTGGGTAAGAGCGAGCACAGTAACAAGTGCCTGCCACTCTGGCTGACAAGATTGGAAATGCGACGTTGTGGGTCGCAAGTTTTGGGAACCTGCAAGAAAAGTCGCCATCATGGCCGAACAGAGAAACGTCGCGGAGTTCTTTTCGACCCTCTCTGAGGAAGTGTGCGCGATTACCGGTTGCGACATTCTGATCTATTCGCTCGACGATCCTGCCCAGCAATCAGTGTGCAATCATCTGTGGCAGCAAGGAAAGCTCTCAACGATATCCTCCGACTCTTCGGACCGCGCCATGCCGGCGGCACGAATGTGGGATATTCAACAACCCCTTCTTGTGCAGGATGTCGCCAGCGAAGCAGGCTTTCTTGAAGTCATCAAGCTAGCGAAGGAAGTTGGAATGGGGTCGTTCTGCGGCTTGCCTTTGAGCACGGGCGACCGGCGGATTGGCGCCCTGGTATTTGGCAACACGCGAACCCAAGCCTTTCGGGAAGATGACTTGGCGTTTCTGGGCAATGTCGCCCGGCTGGTCGCGCTGACGCTGGAGAACGCCCAAGCTCTGGCAGCGCTGCAGAAAGAGAGAGACAGCCTGATCGGCATTAGTGAGACGCTGTTCCTGAACCAACCGCTGGACGAACTGCTGCTTGCCTTTGCCGAGCCCATCCGGCCGGTTGTGCACCAGGATTTTACCTGCGTACTGCTTTGCGATAAAGACGGCCGCTACCTGCGGCGTCGGCCGCTCGATTTTGAATTGGCACTCCCGATCCACGAATCCGACGAGCGCATCCCCCTGGAGTATTTCCCTTATGGTCAAGCGCTACTCGACCGCCAGACAAAGCATTACAGCTTGGTCGAGATAGGCGAACGGAACCCAGCCCTTGCGGAACGCATGCAGAAGTTGGGGGCCCGGTCATTGTCGGTTGTCCCACTCATGAGTGGGGCAAGAATATGTGGCGTTTTGGCGCTCGGCAGCAGGCGGCAGAATGCTTTTGTCGCGCAGGACCGGAGCTTCCTGGAGCAGGTCGCAGTCCGGATTGGCGCTGCCATCGATCATGCTTCAGCTTGCCGGGAGATCATCGATCTAACCGAGAGGCTCGAAGGCGAAAGGGTTTGCCTGCAGGAGGAGATCAGCTCCAGCCATAACTTCGAGGAGATTATCGGAGAGAGTCCGAACCTTCGGAGTGCCCTGACGCAGGTGGAAACCGTGGCGCCCAGCAACGCAACGGTGCTGATCCTGGGAGAGACCGGGACTGGGAAGGAACTGGTGGCTCGTGCCCGCGATCTTCGCCAGAGCGTTGCTGCCGGCCAGTTTCGCAGCGATCTGTTTTACCGGCTGTATGTGTTCCCGGTGCAGTTGCCTCCTCTGCGCGAGCGCGCCAGCGACATCCCCCAACTGGTCCCGTCACTTCGTGCAGCAGTTCAGCCGACGCATGGGTAAGCAGATTGACACCATCCCGGAGGAGGCTATGAATGCGCTTACCGCGTGGCACTGGCCGGGGAACGTCCGCGAACTGGAGAACTTTTTGGAGCGGTCAGTGCTGCTTTCAGCCGGTCCGGTCCTGAACATGCCCTTGGCGGAACTGCAGACTGAGAATGAGAATCTGGAACATGAGTCGACGCTGCGCAGCATTGAACGAGAGCATATTTTGCGCATCTTGCGAGAGACAGGTGGAGTGGTCGCAGGTATCGGCGGCGCGGCCGCCCGGCTGGGAATGAAGCGCACGACCCTGCAGTCGCGAATACAGCGGATGGGAATTAGCCGGGCGGATTACGAAAATTGAAGATAGTTCCAGCCTGACGGGGAATCGGCATTCTGCCGAAGCCTCGGCAACCAATTCCGCGACAAGAGTGTCGCCAACCCTATCCTTGCCCATTTTGACAGGGTTTTGCCATGCGTCTGTCTGTGGCATTCGAAATGCGGTGCAGGTTCACTTAGCCCTTCCCCCGAACGGCGCTCGTAGAGCGAAGCAGTCACCGCCGACTACGAGCACGGGAGGATTGTGTGCTGGTGCGAAACGATGTTGTACAGCACGGAGAATGCGCGTGGGTGAGTCAAGGAGCGCTCCGCCACATCGAGCGTAGTCAGCGGGCACACCAGGCAACCGCTCGAGACCCGGCGGGTTGCCCTAGTTCAGCGAGCGTGATCCCAGAAGATCGGAGCGATTCCTCCCGCTTCCCGGATCCCGCCTACCTGTACGCTTGCGGTTTGCGCTGGGAGCGAGAAAGTGATGCCTCGGCGGGCTGGGAATTGGTGAAGGCGTTGCGTTCGTCTGACATGCGCACCCGCGCCATCGCCGCTACGCTCCTGGCAAAGACTGAAAACACGCGTATCCCGCTGAGCGCGGTGCGACGCGCCGGGCGGGCGCAAAGACTCACGTTCCATGACGAAGACGAAAAGGTGCAGGTAGATACCATGAAGACCATGCATGGACCGACCGCCATCGAGGATTGCACAGCCTGCAAACTGCGCAATAGTCAGTGGTTTTGCGGGCTCTCTCCGGAGGGGATCAGACTGTTGGATGCCGCGAGCTATCCCACCGCCTACCCGGATGGTGCGCTGCTGTTTGTGGAGGGGCAGCAGGCCCGAGGAGCCTACGTGCTGTGCAACGGGCAAGCCAAGCTCTCGACTACCTCACGCGAGGGTAAGGTACTCATTCTGAGTATTGCCGGTTCCGGGGAAGTGCTGGGATTGAGCGCGGCACTTTCCGCGGGAGCTTACGAATTGACTGCCGAGGCCTCTGGGCCCTGTCACATCAATTATGTGGAACGCCATGCCTTGCTGACCGCTATCGAACGCAGCCCGGAGTTTGGCCTGCATACCGCGCTTGCCCTCAGCCGCCAGATTCAGCGGGCCCACCGCGACATCCATGACCTGGTGCTGTCGCGTTCCTCGGCCGGCAAACTGGCGCGGCTGCTGCTGTCTCGGTCGCAGCGCCGGGAGAGGTCAGCGCCCGGGGTCGAGGTACTCGTCCCCGCCACTCTGACCCACGAGGAGATGGCGCAAATGATTGGCTCCTCACGCGAGACTGTCACCCGGCTTCTGGGCGACCTCAAGAAACGGGAATTGATCGAGTTGGACGGCTCCACACTAGTCATTCGCAACCGTGGAGCGTTGGAGGCGTTGGCTGCATGAACGTGTGTCAGGTTGCAGCCTGAGTGGGCGGCCTGAGTCCTCCCCGGCCGCCCACCCACTTTCTTACCCTTGCTGTCTCCTCAAAAATGAAACCCAATTTGCGCAGTAAACGTCCTTGGTGTCACGTAATGCGTCCCGCTGAAGGTGGAAAGGAAGTTGTACAGCACATAATCATTCGTCAGGTTAATGGCGGTCAACTGCGCGCTCCATTTGTATTTGTCAGCGTGGAAAATGTTGTCGTCGCCGATGGAAAGGTCAAACAAATGACGCGGCTGGATTCGCTGCGGATTGTGATCGTCGTTCTCCGTGTTTGGCGCGGGCACTTTAATGAGATTTGACCCGAACTGCGATGCCGGACACGCGCCAGGCAATGGTTGTGTGGGTGTGGCCCGCGCGCCGTTACAGGTGAATCCCGCCTGAAATTCCTGATCGGCAGTCAAGGGCTCTCCGTTGGTCGTATTCAGAAGAGCCACGTAACCACTCGGGATATTTGGGTTCGACCCTCCATCCGCGATCGACGTTGTGGGCGAGCACGTCGCGGTTGACCCAAAACAGGGTGTGGCGCCGGCGACCAGGCCGCTGTCATAACGCCAGTTGAAGCCGAACCATGGTCCACGCTTCCACGGCTGATATTCCAAGTGGGTGGTTTGGTTGAACACTTCGTCGTGGTCAATGCGGAAAACGCCGGTCGCCGGCGGAACGATGGGCAAGCCAGCCACCTGCGGCAGGAAGAATCGCGCTGCCACGCTTGACATCACCACCAAAGCACTAAAGCCGTGATAGTTTGGCACGCTTATGCGAATCGCATATCCCGGAATCTTGGAGTTGTGCCACTCAATGGGGAAATAGATGGGTGTAGCGCCCACATCGCCGAAGTCGTAGCCGTTATGCGTGTACTTCCAAATGTAGTCTCCGCTTACAACGAGATATCGCCCAAACGCCTGCTGCAAGCCAGCGTGGAACTCATTGCGATAGCCGGGTCGAATCGGCCCCGAAGTACAGGGCACGTCCGGCGGCGGTACGAGCGTAGCCAGGAATGGAATGCTGCATCCCGTGCTGGCGATCACCAGATTCTCATTGAACGGGCTTTCCAGGGTTCGGGCATAGGAAACGCGGAATACCGTACTGGTTGCCTTGATGTTGTAAGAAGCGCCCAGGCGGGGTTCGGCTTGCCGGTCGCGGCTAAGTCCATTGTAGAAGTCGCCACGCAACCCCAGGCTGAACGACCAGTTTCCCTTGGTAATCGCGTCTTGCAGATAAAGAGCTGCCTCTTTCACGTCGGTGTGACCGTGAAAGGAGAACAGACCGCCCCGGGCATACAAACCGCCGCCACCCGTCAAATCGTAGGGTGCGAGGACGGAGCAGGGCGTTCCCGGCACGGGCCGGTGGGTCACAGGATCCAGGCAGGACGGAGAGAGCCCAGGGACCAGCGTCGGATCTACGATGCCGATCCTGTCATCTTCCGTCAAAAATGTCTGCTGGTATACGGCTCCCGCCTTCAGGTTGTGGATGCCCTTCGAATAGGACAGACTGGAGCGAAGTCCAGTGTTGGTCAGCGTCCTGCTCTGAGTGACGGTCTCGCTTTGCAGATCCGGAGACCAGTCACCGAACAGGTCAGCGCTCGGATAGTAGTTGTACTGATCCTTCCGCACGTAGCCGCCAAACGCGAACACTGTGGAGGGGCTGAGCAAGTGCGTCCAATTCGGCGCGATGTTGAACGTCTTGATTTGCGAAACCTGGTCGGTTGCACCCAGTGGGTTGCCTGCAGGGTCGTTCAGCACTCCAGCGCCGTTGACGTTATGGAACTCCTGGTCATACGAATTGGGATTCTGGAACCACGACCGTGTGAAGCCCAGATTCACAAGAATCGAATCCGCGCCTGAGAACTTATAGTCGACCCGGTCGAAAACGTTCTCCTCGTTTCCTTTGTCATGCATGACCGCAAACTCGGGTGGATCGAGGAATCGGCCGCTGTTCAGCCCATCCGCACTTATGAAGTTTCCCCAATTTGCGCCGCCATAGCCGAAGCTCAATCCGGTGGTAGCGGTGCCGAAGGCGCCATACGAAGTCGTCAGGTCGCCGTGGGGCGGAGTCATGCCCTGACCAGAACGGGTTGTAACGTTGATGACTAAGCTCGTCTTGCCGCCGTACTCGGCGGGCGGCGCGCCAGCGACCACCTCCAGCGACTGCACCGAGTCCAAGGGGATTTGGTTGGAAAAAATCTTGCTTTGTTGGTCAGTGATCGGCTGGCCATCGAGCGAAAACGAGTTCGCCGCGTGGTCGCCCAGCCCGTGGAAAAGGCCGTTCGAGTCGGCGGCAACTCCCGGCGTGGCTAGAGTTACCAGCGAACTGAGCGATGACGACGAGCTCTCCAGCGGCATTTTGTCGAAGAGGTCCTTGTCGAGATCGGTGTGGGAGATCGGGTCGTTCTCGATCAAATCTCCGGCCGCTTCCACGGTTACCGTTTCGGCAGAGCCCGCCACTTGCAGAGTAATGCTGAGCGCGATCGGCACAGTAGATCGAACATCAACGTCCTGAACATAGGACGAGAACCCCTTTGCCGAAACCGTAAGATGGTAGGGATTAAAGGGGACATTTGAGATCGCGAATTGCCCCGAGCTGTCGGTCAGGGCAGTGCGGTCGAAACCGCTGACTGGATTATGAATTTCCACCCGTGCATTGGGCACTACCGCCCCCGTGGGGTCGGTCACCGCGCCGGTGACGGCGGTTGAACCGCTGGACTCCGCCTGAAGCGCGCTGCCGGACAACAGGCATGCTCCGAGGAAGACAGCAGCAAGCAATCTGTAGCAAAAAGGCATGATCTCTCCTGTAAGAAGTTTAGGAAACTAGGGAACGTACGACCACATACATCAATGTGGACTTCCTAAGCGGCAGGAGGACCGCGAATCGCGAGCTCAAACACTTCCAGATGGGTCTGAGCTTGGACTTGTGTGGCTTGCAGAAAATCGACCGGCACCAGAACCGGCCTTGCGTTATTGGAGCTTGGTGTAGGAGTAGCGCTGTGAGCTACCAGGCACAAAGAACAACCGTCCGCTGAGGCTTTGCTGGGATGATGGTGCATGGGTTCCGCTGCTGCTGTCCACAGCATCAGCAGCATGCAAACCCAAGCGGTCCATTTTGCGGCCCCACGCATATCCAGATACCAATTTACTCTTGCGGCGCAGCGTTGACAATGTCGGCACGCAGTGAGGCCGGTTCCTCCGCCTCACCCCACCAGGCATCCTCACCCACAGATGCGAGATACAAAACTACTTGCTGCTTCAGATGCGCGTGGCAGCTCCTGGGTTGCGCCAGGTTGCGAAACCTACATGTGGAACAGTTCGCGCAGCCGTTTGGTCTGGGCGCGGCTGACAGGAATCTCGGTCTGCTTCTTGTCGTCCATGCGCAGTTGGTAGGAACTTTTGAACCAGGGCACAACCTCGCGGATGCGGTTGACATTCACCAGATACGAGCGGTGGGCGCGCCAAAAAAGGCTCGGCTCCAGGCTGTCCTGCAGTTCCTCCAGCGTGCGGCAATTGGATTGGCCCTCCATCCCATTCAGGCCAGAGCTAACGACGGTGATAATGCCATCGTCGATGGAAGCAAAACAGATGTCTCGCTGATTGACCAGAAACAGGCGTCCCGCAGCTTTGAGCAGCAGCTTGGAAGTGTGCGGCTTCTGCGCTTCCAGCATCTTGACCAGAGTTTCGAACTTGTCGGACGACGCACCGCCGGCTTCGGTTTTTGCCCGTGCTTTTTCTATCGACTGGGCCACGCGTTTCTTATCGAAGGGCTTGAGCAGGTAATCGACCGCATTCACCTCGAATGCCTTCACCGCGTACTGGTCAAACGCGGTGGCGAAGACGATCTTGGGCAGTGGGAGCTTGCGGTCCAGCAGCTTCTTGATGACGCCAAAGCCGTCCAGGCCCGGCATCTGGACGTCCAGAAAAACCAGGTCAGGATTGTGCTCGCGGATCAGGTTTACCGCCTCCACGCCGTTTTTCCCCTGCGCCACAACCTCCACATCGCCGACGTTCTTCAGCAAAAAGGCCAGCTCTTCGCGGGCCAGTTGCTCATCGTCCACAATGACCGCAGATAAGGACATCACTTCTCCAAAGCCGATAGAAAAAGTATAACGACACAGCTTAGCAGGCGCAATGCGGAGCGGGCATCCTGCACGGCGTTCCTTCTGACCAAGGGAATATGAGCCTCGTCACAGAACGGCTTGCCTGGCGGTGCTAGAATGCGTGGCGATCGACGGGAGGGGTATGTGAAACCGTCCTCGCATCTGCCTAGAACGCCTTCTAAGCTTTCCGAGTCAGTTCATCACCAGCTCAACATGTACGCGCTTACGGCCATTACCGCAGGCGGGAGGAACCTATGAAAGCAGCTTTCGAGTTTTCCCACTCACTTCATCGTCAGCTTGACCTTTATGCACTCGCGGCCAGCGCAGCCGGAGTAGGAGCGCTGGCCCTGGCGCATCCGGCCCAGGCGAAGATCATTTACACGCCTGCAAATACTTCTATCGTGAATGGGACGCCGCTGGATCTCAATCACGACCATCAGGCCGACTTCCGCTTCGCTACCAACACGTGGCACATCACCTCCACATTTAGCTTTGGCCTGAGCGTGCTCGCTGTCGGCAAGAACAGGATTTGGGGAACGAGCGTATACACCTGCCGCACGACCTGTAAGCGTGTCGGCTACGCGTCTGCTCTCGGCGCTGGTGCGCGCATCGGGCCGAACAAGAAGAAACTCCAGCGAGGCAATGACCGGATGGGCAGGTGGATGCAGGGGATCCCTGGCAGCACCTTCAGCGGCGGCCCGTGGGCGAAGGTGCAGGACGGCTACCTGGGACTGAAGTTTTTGATCGATGGAAAGGCTCACTACGGGTGGGCGCGCATTCACATAAAGGACACGTGGAAAGGCGGGGTTACCCTGACTGGCTATGCCTACGAGACGATCCCGAACAAGGCCATCATCATGGGCAAGACCAAAGGGCCGGACGTAATCACGGTTCAGCCGGACATCGCACGCGGCAGCCTGGGCGGGCTGGCGCTGGGAAGAAAGTAAAAACGGGCTGCCCGGGCACCCCCACAGGGAAGCGGGGCTCCTTGCGCACGCTGAGCCACAAATAGGCTTCCCGGCAATCGCTATGGATGCTGCATGTTCGGCGGCATCCCTCCGGGCATTCCCGCGGGCATTTGCATCTTCTGATATCCAGCGGGAACGGTGAACAAACTGGCAGGCTGCGAACCAACACTGATGTTGCGCAGCTCGCCTGCGCCATTCTTGCTCTGCCACTTCACAGGAAAACGCAGATTGGGGTCGAGCCACACGTAGTCTGTGGTGCCGTCGGCCTTGATGCCCTCGTACTTCACGGTGTTGCGGCCATTGACGGTCTCGTTGCCGACTTTTCTGCAAGTGGCGCCGTGGTTGGCGGGCAGCTTCTGCCAATCCCCGCAAGCGTTGCTTACGTCGCCCGTGCGGAAGAAGGAAAAAGCTTGCCGCTGAGGACCCTGACCGTAGGGCATTTCCATGTACATCTTTTGTTGCGGCATCAGCACAGTGCTGGTTTGCGTGGCCATATTCACAATGACAACCCCGCCCATGCCCTCGCCGCGCTGCTGCGGCTCCATGCGGAGCTTGTCTTTGACCATGTAGATCTTGGCTTGCTGCACCATGTCTTTGTCTTTGCCGTTCAGGGTGTTATACATGTCGGCGGAGAATTCGTCTTGCGCGAGAACTGCCGGAGTTAACGAGAATAGAACTACCCACAAGAAACAAACGAAATGTCGGGACACAGCGAGCTCCTTGACTCCAGAAATAGAAAAATGCTTTTGCCCGAACCATCTGGACACACGAAGCATAGCAGAATCGACGGACGATCGAGCGAAAACAAAAACGGCGCATTGCTGGCGCCGTGCGCTATGGCCTGCCCGTTGCAGGACGCGCACTAGCCGCTACCGCCATCAGAAGTGCGCCGTCAAAGATCAGCAGCAGCCAGGCGAAGCTGGGCATGACCAGCAGGTTCCACGGCCAGGAAGCCATCACACCCGGCCCGAGGTGCGGCTCCAGTCGCATTATGAATGAATGAACCGGCAGAAAAAGCAGGAGCAGGCAGAACAGTACTACGCCTTTGATCCGGCGCAACTCCTCGGAACCATCGCTCAGCACCCAACAGAGCACCAGCGTGAAGAACGTGGCATCCGTTACCCTGTGATAGGTCGCGATGAACGAGAGCGCAACCAATGACGTAAGAACCAGCGGCTCAGAGCTCACTCCCTTCCGGAATACGATGTAGGCCAAAGCACCCAGAGCAGCGGCGAGAAGCAAAAAGGCCAGTAGATTCGCCAGCTCCCGCGAACGAACGATCTGCCAGAGGACTACTTGTGAATTGAGCATGTGATAACGCATGGGATCTATACCGGAGAAGTCAGCTCCTCCGCCGGGGCGGAAGGAATACTGCAGATCCGCTCGATATGTCGCCATGACTTCGGGCAAACGAGTTGCCAGTCGAGAGACCGCGGCCAAAGCGAGGACAGCAAGACCTGAGATTGCTGTCGCAGCCACACGCCAGCGCCCTCGGAGAAGATAGAACAGCAACACCCACATCCCCAACTGCGGCTTTAACCCAGTGCTGATTGCAATTGCGATCCCGGCGGCCAGATCCTGCCTTCGCTTTGCCAAAAGAACGCTCGCGAAGCAAAGCGCCACCGCAATCACGCCCGCGTTGGCCACGTGGATGGCGCTGTGCATGGGCGGGTAAGCCATTGCCAGACCGATCAAAAGCCAGGCTTTGTCTTGCGTGCGCAGGTTAAGTTCCCCAATCTGAAGCAGGAGCCATGGAATCACGCAAGCCGCCAGCACACTCAGCGTGACCCAAAGAACGTTGGCCCATTTCCACGTCAGAAAGCTGAAAGGGGCTACCACGACGTAAGTGGTCAGCGGGTAAACCGGAATTACCGGGGAGCCAACCACGCCCAATTTCTTAGCCGTATAGGTCATCAAGGCGCCATCCCACGGATTCTGTCCCTGGCGCCACAGCAGCGCACCGACGTAAGGATCCGAGAAATCGTTCTTGCCGGGGTAATGCGCCGGGACGATGCCACGCATCACAAGCTCAGCAAACCCCGCCAGCGCCAGCAGCAGCAGTAACGACCTACGCCAGTTCCAAGACACCCGGTGTCTCCTTTCGCCAATGGTATACGACTCCCGCTTGTTCTTCGTAAAGAGGCGAGGACGCAGAACCGCGCTCTGCCACTTTTGTTCTCGCGTTCGTTTGGAGCATGCGATGTTCCTGTCGCACCCGACGGTTTGGCCTGTCTATAATCGGACTTCATGGCTGGTCCGGCTGAGACAACCGTTGCAGCGCGCACAAACTACGAGCCTGTCATCGGCCTCGAGGTGCACGTCCAATTGCTGACGGCCACCAAGATCTTTTGCTCCTGCTCCACCCGGTTCGGCAACCCTCCGAATTCGAACGTTTGCCCAGTCTGCCTCGGGCTGCCGGGCGCGCTTCCGGTGCTGAACCAGAAAGCGGTCGAGTTCGCCACCCTGGCCGCGCTGGCCTTGAACTGCCGCGTCAACCAGACGTCCATTTTTGCGCGAAAAAACTATTTCTATCCCGACCTGCCCAAGGGCTACCAGATTTCGCAATACGACAAGCCACTCGCCGAATTCGGCTTCATCGAAATCCCCGCGCCCGCCGGAACCAAGAAGATTCACATCACCCGCATTCACTTGGAAGAAGATGCCGGCAAAAGCCTGCATGAGGGTTTCGCCGAGTCCGCTGAAACCACCGCGATCGATCTCAACCGCAGCGGCGTGCCGCTGATTGAAATTGTCAGCGAGCCAGACATTTCTTCGCCCGGCGAAGCTTACGAATATCTCACTCGCCTCGCCGAGATCATCCTCTACACCGGCGTGAGCGACTGCAACATGGAAGAGGGATCACTACGGTGCGACGCCAATGTGAGCGTGCGTTTGCGTGGCGCAACCGAGCTCGGCACCAAGACCGAGATCAAGAACGTGAATTCTTTTCGCTTCATTCGCGACGCCCTGGAATATGAAATCGGCCGCCAGGTCGAAGTGCTCGAGGCCGGCGGTCGGATCCCGCAGGAAACGCGCCTGTACGACCCGAATGAAGGCAAGACGTATACCATGCGCTCAAAAGAGGAAGCGCACGATTACCGCTATTTTCCGGAACCCGATCTGCTGCCCCTGGCGATCGGCAAGGCCCAGCAGGAGGAAATACGCAAACGCCTGCCCGAGATGCCTGAAGCGCGCCGCCAGCGCATGATTGCAGACTATGGCATCACGGTGAAAGACGCCGAAGTCCTCACCTCGATTAAGGCGCTGGCCGATCAGTTCGAGGCCGCGGCCAAAGCAGCGAAGAATCCCAAGCGCGTGGCCAATCTCGTTCAGAGCGAACTGCAAGGACGGCTCAAGGCCAAAGGCCTGGGCATTGAGCAATCGCCCATCTCGATGAAAGGCGTGGCCCTGTCGGCCGACCTGGTCGAAAGCGGCGCCATCTCCGGCAAAATGCTCAAGGATCTTTACGATCTGTGCTTCGAGCGCGGCCAGGATTTCGCCATCGTCTACGCGCAGGAAAAACCGCAGCAGCTCACGGATTCTTCGGCCATCGAGAAAATAATCGACGAAGTCATCGCCGCCAATCCGAAACAGCTTGAGCAATATCGCAGCGGCAAGACCACGCTGCTCGGCTTCTTCGTCGGCCAGGTGATGAAGGCGTCGAAAGGCCAAGCCAATCCGCAAATGGTGAATGAGTTGGTGGCGAAAAAGCTGGGAAGCTAAGCGAGTTTTCGGTGAGCTTCAGGAATGATTGGACTGGCGGCGCGGGCACAATCAGTGAAACCTGAGCTGGTCACCGCTCATTTGCTGCCTCACCGCCAGCCCCTTTAACTTATGGCAGCCCCTACTCCTTGGTGAACGCAGCTTCGAGTTCGCCCCGGGACGGCGCGTCTTTCAGCTCGTTCACGCCGTATTCGTAGCCCTTGTCAAACGCCTTCAAATTCACGTCGCGGGAGTGGGAAGGCACAGAATCGGCGATCGCCTTGCGCACCGCGTCAGGCTCCAGCACCTGTGTGACTGCGGTAAAGAAGCCGACCATCACCGAATTCAGCACCATGCGCTTGCCGAGTTCTTCGGCGAAGCGCGTGGCTGGGATGCTATAGACCTTGACTTCTTTCTTGACGTCGGAGACGCGCACCAGGTCTTCTTCTACGATCAGCGTGCCGCCGTCCTTCAAGTCGGGAACAAACTTGTTATAGGCTTCCTGCGACATGACGACCAGAACGTCGGGATGAGGCACATAAGGATACAGCACCGGCGTGGCCGAAACGATGAGTTGGGCGCTGCATGCCCCGCCCCGCGCCTCGGGGCCGAAATTCTGGGTCATGGTGGCATACGCATTCTGATAAATCGAAGCCGCCTTGCCCAAAACCAAAGCCGAAAGAATCACTCCCTGGCCGCCAAAGCCCGCAATTCGAATCTCAGTTAGCTGCATACTGAACACTCCGGTTCTTCGGTATATTCCATGTAGCGGTCGCCCAGCGATTCCACATATTGGGCGCGCATCAAAGTCTGGTAATCGGGCCGGTCACGGTCCACGAACTTGCCCACGGCAATTTCGCCGTCAATGGTAAGCCCGACTTCGCCGGTGGGCGCGCCGTTCTTTACTTTGCTCTTCTCCTTATAAAATTTCATGGTGTCCAGACCGTCGCCCATCTTGTTACGCCGCTGGTACAGCGTGGGGCAAGGCGAAATGACTTCGATGAACGAAAATCCCTTCTTGCGGAATGCCTCGCTGATCGAGCGCGCCAGTTGCCGCACGTGGAACGTCGTCCAGCGCGCGATATATACGGCCCCGGCGGCATCCACCAGGTGCGGCAGGTTGAAGGCCGGCTCAAAGGTTCCGTAAGGATTGGTCGAAGTGGTGGCATGGCCGGGGGTGGTCGGCGCTGTCTGCCCGCCGGTCATGGCGTAGATCAGGTTGTTGACGCAAATCACCTTCAGGTCGATGTTGCGACGCGCGGCGTGGATCAAGTGGTTGCCGCCGATGGCGGACAGATCGCCATCGCCGGAGTACACCACCACATTCAGCTTGGGATTCGCCAGCTTCAGCCCGGTGGCGAACGGAATCGGGCGGCCGTGCGTGGTGTGAAACGAGTCCAGCTTCACATAGCCTGCCACGCGCCCGGTGCAGCCGATGCCGGAAACCACGGCCAAGTGCTGCAAGTCCACTTTCGATTCGATCAGGGCCTGCGCGAAGCAGTTTACCGTGGTTCCAATGCCGCATCCCGGACACCAGATGTGGGGCATACGGTCGCTGCGCAAAAACGGCTCGACCGGGTTGACGACATTCAGCAGATCGCTCATCGGTTTGCCTCCAGGATGACGTTTAGAATTTCCTGCGGGTTATGCACTCCACCACCGGCATGGGACACGAGGAAAGTCTTGGCTTTTCCCGCGGCGGCGCGTTCCACTTCGCGCACCATCTGGCCAAGATTCAATTCCGGCACCACGAAGGCCTTTACCCGCGCGGCCAACTCGGCAATTTTCTTGTCGGGGAAGGGCCACGCTATGATCAGGCGCAGCTTGCCCACGCGCAGGCCTCGCGCTCGCGCCAGATCAATGGCGCGCTGCGCCACCCGTGACGTAATCCCGTAGGAGACTACCACCACGTCGGCATCCTCCAGGTTCTCTTCCTCAAACATCGCCAAACGATCGGCGGCATTGCGGATCTTGTTCTGCAGGCGGCGCACCAGTGTGTCCTGCGTTTCCGGAGTCATGTTGGGATAGCCGCGCTCATCGTGGGTCAATCCCGTCACGTGGAAGTGGTAGCCGTCGCCGGCATGCGCCATTTCGGGCACCAGGTCGCCATTAGTGCCGTAGGGAAGGTATTCCTCCACGCTCTTGTGGGTGTGCTTGCGCGGCACGACCTCGATCTCATCGGCGGGAGGAATCACCACCTTCTCGGTCATGTGCCCGACTACTTCATCCATCATAAACATCACCGGCACGCGGAACTCTTCCGCCAGGTTGAAGGCCTTGATGGTCAAGTCGAAACATTCCTGCGGGGAGTTGGGGCAGAGAGCGATGATCTCGTAGTCGCCATGCGATCCCCAGCGCGCCTGCTGCATGTCGCCTTGTGCAGGCAGCGTAGGCAATCCGGTCGATGGCCCACCGCGTTGCACGTCCACGAACACGCAGGGAGTTTCAGTCATGGCAGCGTAGCCGATGTGCTCCATCATCAGCGAGAAACCCGGCCCGGAAGTTACCGTGAAAGCCTTGGCGCCGCCCCACACCCCGCCTTGCAGGGTGATCGAGGCTGCCAGTTCGTCTTCCATCTGAATAAAGGCGCCGCCTACCGTGGGCACGCGCGCGGCGAAGCGCTCGACCACCTCGGTGGAAGGAGTAATGGGATAACCAGCGGCGAAGCGCGCGCCGGCTGCCAATGCGCCTTCGCAGCAGGCGTGGTCGCCATCCATGAAATGAACTCCGGTGAGAACTCCGCGCGGATCAGCCTTCATTTTTCACCTCTTTGGCAGCCTCTTTGGGCGCCTTGATGCCATGGATTGCAAAATCCGGGCAATACATGCCGCACAGATCACAGCCGCTGCATTTTTCCGGCTCGACCACATGCGGCGGATGGTAGCCCTTGGAATTGAATGCGGAAGAGAGCGCCAGCACCTTGGTGGGACAAAACTCCACACAGAAGCCGCAGGCCTTGCAGCGCTCGACCACGATCGAAACGCGTCCTTTTGCCACGAGTCCTCCAGGCTGGGAATACGTGCCATTCCTCAGTTGAATGGACATTATCGTTTGCCGCAGTTCCAGTGGGGTGTGATGTTGGTCACAAAGGGCTGTGAGGGGAGACACGACGCGGTTGCAACGCTCGGGGCGCCCTATGCTTCAGGTTTCTGCTTGAAAGTTCGCGCCGCAATTACTCATACCGCAGGGCTTCAATCGGATCCAGGCGCGAAGCGCGAATGGCGGGCAGCATCCCACTGACCAGACCGACCAGCGCAAGAATCACCGTGGCCACCAGCAGCGTGTTGGGATCGATCACCAGGCGGATATCGCCGGCTTCGGCGTGCTGAGCAACTGCGCTGTACAGCGTCAGCCTTCCCACCGAAAGCGCAACCGCGTAGGCCAGCACCACGCCCAGGGCCCCGCCGATGAAGGTGATCGTCAGCGCCTCGGCCAGAAACTGCAGAAAAATATCGCGGCGCCGCGCCCCCAGCGATTTTTCCATGCCAATCTCGCGGGTCCGCTGGGTCACCGAAACCAGCATGATGTTCATCAAGCCCACTCCCCCAATGCCCAGCGTCAAAGTGCCGATGAATCCCAGCAGGATCTTCAATCCCAGTGAGATGACTTCGAAGGCATGCACTTGGTCCATCATGTTGAACACGAACAACGCGCGGCGGTCGGCGGGATTGAACCTGTGCTGCGCCGCCATTACGTACCGTACGGACTGCTCCAGCCGCATGTAATCCGGGACTTCGTAGTTAAACCAGATGTCATCGAGGTAGTGAATGTCCTTCAGATCGCCCATGGTGGTGAAGGGGATGTAGAGAACCCGGTTGATATTGTTGTCGCCCTGCTGCATCTTGGGCTCCAATACACCGATGACTTCGCAGCTAAGGCCGTCGATGCGGATGTGTTCATGCAGGGCGTTTCTTCCGGAAAACAGTTTTGTCTTGGCCTCGGACCCGATCACAACCACGTGGGCGCGCTGCATCTGGTCCTGCAAGTTGTAGAACCGCCCTTCGGCCACGGGCAGCACGCGAATCACCGCAGCGTTCGGGTATTCGCCACTCACCTGGAGCGTGTAGGCCCGGTTCTCATACTGGACGTTGGCGTCCTTGAAGACCTCCGGGGTGATGTGGGTGATCTGCGGCACGTTGTTGACCAGAGTGTCGACATCATCCAGCGTGAAGCGAAGCTTCACGCCCGCCTTCTGCCCGCCGGCCTGCATGGAACTGCGGCCAGGGACAACGATCATCAGCTTGGTTCCGAACTGCGCGAAGATGTTGGTGCAGGCTTGGCCGAACCCGTTGCCGTAGGCCAGCAACATGACCACGGTGGCGATGCCCCACGCCATGCCCAGCATGGTCAGCGCGGTGCGGCGGCGGTTATACCGCATGGCGCCATAAGCTTCGCGCAGAATGTCTCGCATCATGGTCTATTCCTGCCGTAGTGCTTCCACAGGTTGCAACATGGCTGCTTTGCGTGCCGGATAGAGCCCGGCCACAATTCCTGCCACAGTCAGGCAGGAAATCGCCAGCGCCGCGGTCGAGGGCACCAGCCGGGGAGGATCCCATCCCTCCGGCCCATGCATGGTGCCCATCGCGACCATCAAGCCGCCTGCTAAAGCCATGCCAATCAGTCCGCTGAGTAACGTGAGAAGAATCCCCTCCAGAAAGAACTGAAAGAGAATGTTCCGGTTGGTCGCGCCCAAAGCCTTGCGCAGCCCGATCTCCCGGGTACGTTCGCTGACTGCAACCAGCATGATGTTAATCACGCCAATCGCCCCCAGTGCCAGCGTGACCAGTCCCACCGTCCCCAGAAACATGTTCATGGCGTCGAAAATCAAACCCATGGACTCAGCCGACTGCACCGTATCGAATTCCTCAAATGCGTCTTCGTCGTGGTAATCGAAGCCATGATTACGGGCGACGATCTTGTGGGTTTCCTGCAAGGCGAGCTTGTGCTCGGCGGCTACGCGCGGCTGATAATTGATGAAGGAAATTGCGTTCTGATCGCCCTCCTCCTTAAGGCGGAAATACGTGTTCATGGTGTGGTAGGGAATATAGCCGCGCTCATTGGTGGAATTGTTGTCGCCGCGTCCCACGCGCTGCACCGCGCCGATCACCTCAAAGCGGATGCCGTTGAGGATGATGCTGGCGCCCACCGCGGGGCGGCCGGGAAACAGGTTCTTGGTCATTTCGTCGCCCAGCACAATCACGTTGCGACGCTGGGCCTCATCGAGATCGTTGAACCATCGCCCTTGTTTTAGCGGCAGATACCGGATTTGGCCATACTGCGGTTCCACGCCGGTAATCTCGCCGTTGGCACTGGCAAACTCGCTTACCGCGCGCACATCGTTGCGTGTGAGCACTGGGCTGGCCCGCAGAACGTGCGGCGCTTCCCGGCTGATGTCCAGGTAATCCTGATAAGTGAGCCGGTAGGCGCGCGCGGAATTCATGCTGCCCGCGACCGCAGGCGCGCGGCCGGGGTAGAGGAATATGATGTTTTCGCCGAACTCAGACAAGTTGCGCTTGTTGCCGGAGCGAAAACCTTCGCCGAGTCCGACCAGAAGCAACAGAGATCCCACGCCCCAGGCGATGCCAAACATGGTAAGGAACGAGCGCAGCTTGTGCGCCCAGAGCGTGCGGAGGATCTGATCAAGAATGTCCAACAGGGTGCGCATATATCTGCTTGCCCGTCTCCAAGCCATTCTACAAGCGGCGGGGCGTACTTCACGAACCGGCTCTACTCAGAGTGCGGATTCAGAAGCGGACGCTGGTTTTCACATGAGACTGGCCGCGCCTGCCCCGTATAATCTGAAGATGAAGCATGTCGTCCACGCCGCCTGCTCCCACGATTGTCCGGACGCCTGTGGCGTGCTGATCACCATTGAGAACGGCCGGGCGACCAAGATTCAGGGTGACCCGGCGCATCCAGTGACGCGCGGCTTCCTCTGTGCCAAAGTGGCCAAGTATCTCGACCGGGTTTATTCGCCGGATCGCGTGCTTTATCCGATGAAGCGCGTCGGGTTAAAAGGACCGGCCGGAGGTGATTTGCACGGACTAAGGGGTGAGCCCTCAGGGGCTCGGTACGGCGCCCTTCAGCTCCGCTCTATCGAAAATCCCCACCCGCAAGCAGGCGTATGGCAGCGCATCACCTGGGACGAAGCTCTGGACGCCATCGCTGCCCGTTTTCAGAGCATCATCGCTGAATTCGGCAGCGAAGCCATCCTTCCGTATTCTTACGGCGGCTCGCTTGGCGTTCTGAGTAGTGCCTCCATGGACCGGCGGTTCTTCCATTGTCTGGGCGCCTCGCAATTGGAGCGCAATATCTGTTCTGCCGCAGGCGAGGCCGGCCTTCTCTCCGTGATCGGCGTGAAACTGGGCACGGAGCCAGAGCAGTTTCGCAACTCGCGCTACATCATTGCCTGGGCTGCCAACATCCACGGCACCAACGTTCACCTCTGGCCTTTCATTGAAGAAGCCCGTCGTCAGGGCGCTAAGCTGCTAGTGATCGACCCTTATCGTACCCGCACCGCCGCTTGCGCAGACTGGTATCTGCCCGTTAACCCGGGGACAGACGGTGCTTTGGCGCTGGGCATGATGCACGTCATTATCAATGAAAAGCTCTACGACGCGGATTATGTCGCCCGCTACACTCTTGGCTTCGATCAACTTTGTGCGAAGGTGCAAGAGTATCCGCCGGAACGGGTTTCGCAATGGACGGGCATCGCGGCTGCAGACATCATCCAACTTGCCCGCGAGTACGCCACCACCCGTCCCGCGGTCATTCGCCTGAACTACGGCGTGCAGCGCTCAGAAGGCGGCGGGATGGCCACCCGAGCTATCGCCATGCTGCCTTGCATCACCGGCTCATGGAAGGAAATGGGCGGCGGACTGCAGCTTTCCACCAGCGGCGCGTTCGGCTTGAACAAGGACGCGCTGCAGCGGCCCGACCTGATGCTGACGGCTCTTGGCCGTCCTGCGCGCAGCGTGAATATGGTGGAGTTGGGCCGGGCGCTGAATTCGCTCGACGATCCGCCCATCAAGGCCTTGTTCGTTTACAACTCGAATCCGGCAGCCGTTTGCCCTAATCACAACGAAGTGGTGCGCGGGCTGAAACGCCCAGACTTGTTCACCGTGGTCCACGAGCAGTTTTTCACGGACACGACTGATTACGCCGATATCGTTCTGCCGGCGACCACGTTCTTTGAGCAGTCGGACCTGCAGACTGCATACGGGCACTATTATTTGCAGATGTCCGAACAGGCCATTGCGCCGCTGGGCGAGTGCCGATCGAACGTAGAAACGTTTCGGGCGCTGGCGCAGCGCACGGCATTCAAGGAAGCCTGCTTCCTGGAGCCGGTCGAGCAAATGATGGACGCAGCCCTGGCATCCGCGAATCCTTGGCTGAAAGGAATTGACCGCGAGCGGCTGCGGCGGGAAGGACACGTGCGCCTGAATTTTCACGGCGAAAAAGCGACCGAGGCTTCGCCCGTTGAACGGGCATTTTTGCCCTTCGCCCAGGGAGATTTTCCCACTCCCAGCGGCAAGGCGGAACTGTACAGTGAGTCGCTCAAGGCTCAGGGACTCGACCCGGTGATTCAGTTCATTCCGGCCACAGAATCGCGGCACTGCCGGAGCACGCCCTTCCCGTTGGAGCTTCTGGCGCGCAAAGCCGACAATTTCTTAAACTCCAGTTTTTCCAACCTCCCGGTTGTGCAGCGAATGGAGGAAGTGGGCCTGCTTGAGATAAACGCCGCCGACGCGCGCCCCCGAGGCATCTCCAACGGCGATACCGTGCGAGTCTTCAATCAGCGCGGGGAAATGCAGCTTACGGCAAAGGTCAACGGCGCGGTTCAACCGGGCGTGGTCAGCGCCCGGCTGTTTTGGGCTAAACTGGCAGCGGGGCGACGGAATGTCAACGTGTTGACGTCGGAAAAACTTAGCGACCTGGGCAACTCGGCGACGTTTTATTCCGTCCTTGTTGAAGTGGAACGCTCCAAACCAGCACTTTAGGCCCGGCAGCGATCCGGGTCTCTTGGACTGCCTCCACTGCGGTACCGTATAATTGCGATTTTCCATACTCCCATTGCTGAGGTAGTGGCCGATTCTCCGTTCTCATCACGAAAGCCTTGCGGTGAAGGCACATTCAGACCGGCTGGCGCCGCGAATCCGAGCCCCATACCAACGCGCATGCTGTGCATTTGGAAGGCTTTTTCGCGCCGGGGTGCGTCCAGCGGCCGCCATCCTGCTCGGCGTGTGCCTGCTCGCTGCCCTGGCCAGAGCCCAGCAAGACTTGGTGGTGGGAATTGACATTCACGGAAATCGCAAGATTCCATCCGATGGCATCAGGGCCCGCATCTTCACCCGCCCTGGCGACGTTTACGATCAAGCAGGCATGGAGCGCGATTTCAATGCCTTGTGGAACACGGGCTACTTTGAAGACATTCGTTTTGAGCGGGAACAGACGGAAAAAGGATGGGTGATTCACATCTATGTCAAGGAACGGCCCACCATCCGCGAAATCAACTACGTTGGACTGAATGCCGTCTCGAAAAGTGACGTCTTGGACCGTTTCAAGCAGGACAAGGTTGGGCTTTCGGTCGAGGGCCAGTACGATCCCACCAAGGTGAAGAAAGCCGAGGTCACCATCAAGGAACTGCTGGCCGAACATGGACGGCAGTTCGCCACCATCCGCACTGAGATTCGTCCCATCCCACCGGCAGCCATTGGGGTCACGTTTGTGGTCAAGGAAGGACCCAAGGTCAAGGTCGGCAAAATCCGCTTCGAAGGCAATAAGCACGTGAGCAACCGGCTTCTGCGTAGCGCCATGAAGAACCTTCGTCCGATCGGGGTTCCTCATTCTATTTTTCTGGAGCACCTGTTTGCCCGCACCTATGATGCCAGCAAGCTGGAAGAGGATACGGAGCGGGTGCGCGCCGAATTCCAGAACCGGGGCTATTTCAAGGTCATCGTGCAGGAGGCCAAGACCGACATCCACGACACCGGCCATAAGGGTGTTCACATTCCGCTGTTCCAACAAGGTCCCGGCAAAGCCGTGGACATCACCATGCCCATCGAGGAAGGCGACAAATACAAGTTGGGCAGCATTACCTTCAAGAACAACAAGGCATTCCCCAATTCCAAAGCGCTGCGCAGCCTGTTCCCCATCAAAGACGGCGATACCTTCGACCGCAGCAAGATCGCAAAAGGCCTGGAGAACCTGCAGAAAGCCTACGGGCAGTTTGGCTATATCAACTTCACCTCCATTCCCAATACCAACTTCGATGAAGACAAGAAACTGATCAACATCGACATTGACGTGGACGAAGGCAAGCAGTTTTACGTCCGCCGCATTGAATTCGAAGGCAATACCACCACTCGCGATAAAGTGATCCGCCGCGAAATTCTTCTCGAGGAAGGGCAGATTTACAACCAGCAGCTTTGGGATATCAGTCTGCAGCGGCTGAACCAGTTGGGATTCTTCGATACCATCAAGCCGGATGATCCCAGCGTTACCGAGCGCCACCTGCACGAAAAGGAAGGCACCGTCGATCTAACCCTGAAGGTGAAAGAGAAAGGCAAGAACAGCATCGGCCTGACTGGCGGGGTCAGTGGCCTGGCTGGCAGCTTCATCGGGATCAATTACACGACCAACAACTTCCTGGGACGAGGCGAAACCCTTTCGGTTGGCGCCAACATCGGCAACATCCAGCGCAGCATCAATTTTGGTTTTACTGAGCCTTACTTTCTCGACCGTCCCATGCAATTGGGATTCAACGTCTATGTGAGCAAGTTCAACTACAACCAGGCCCGTCAAGCCGCGATTTTGTCCGGGCAACAAGTCAACCTCCCGTCAGCCCTGGAGCAGAATCTGCAGAATTACACTCAGAGCAGCAAGGGGTTCACCGTGAGCCTGGCCTACACCCCGCGCCGCAGCTTCCGGCATTTTGGACTGGCTTACTCGTTCGACATCTCGACGATCGAAGCGCTGACCACCGCCTCGCAAACGCTGTTCAACAATCTGGCGTTCAGCGGCATCAGCGGCCCTAACGCGCTGAACGGAATCATTACCAGCAAGATCATTCCCAGCTATTCCAAGAGCACTCTGGACCGGGCCCTGTTTCCCCATAAAGGCTCCAGCACATTTGTGGGAGTGGAGGTCGCGGGTCTGGGTGGCACCGTCCGCACCATCCGCCCATCCTACAACTACAAACACTTCATCCCGGTTCAGAAAGGCCGCAATACCGTTGGCTTCAACGTGCAGGCATCCTTCATCACCGGCTACGGAGGCCTGGTGCCACCGCCCTTCCAGCGCTTTTATGACGGCGGCGAGAACGACCTGCGCGGGTTCGACATCCGCTCGGTTTCACCGGTGGCGTTCTTGCCCAGCAGCGCCAGCATCCCGTTACGTAACCCGGATGGGACGCTGGTTCCCCGCGATCCGGCCAACCCGCTGCTCGGCAGTTACACCATTCCGGTTCCTGTAAATCAGATCGTGTTCCCCGGCGGCGACGCCAGCCTGGTGGGCAACCTGGAGTATCGCATCACCATCGCTGGTCCGGTTTCGCTGGCGCCTTTTATGGATAGCGGCATCGTGCCCATCCTGCGCGATTCCCAGTTGAAGATCGCCACTTCCGAGTACGACTACCTGAACAGCCTGGTCTTTGGCTGTCCCAGCGTCGACATCGGTTACAACTGCACCGGAACCACCAAGGTGGCGTTCTCACAGTATCTGCACCCTCTAAGCGGCACCAACTGGACTCCGCGCATGTCCACCGGGCTTGAACTGCAAGTCTTCCTGCCGGTCATCAACGCGCCATTCCGTTTCTATTGGGCCTATAACCCCTTACGCCTGGATACCACGACCGGCCCGCCGGTGCCGATCACTCGCGGCATGTTCCCCGCTGGAGCTGCCGGCGATTACACCTACCAACTGGCCCGCAACGCGTATGCAGCGCAATACCAACTGCGCGAGCCGCTCAAGACTTTCCGCTTCACCGTGGCCACCACATTCTAAGAGCCGGATTATCGGCTGCACATCAATGCGTGACTTTGTGTCACTGACCCATTGTGCAGCTCCTTGAATTAGACAGCTCTGAATCGGATTGGGAAGTCTAGGCTTCGCTCTCGACTGCGGCGCCGACCGGCTCGTGTCCGCGCAGGATGGCGATACCGGTGACGACGGCGCAAGTTAGCATGGCCACTCGGAGGTAGAGGCCGAGGTACACGGTGGGGTCGCCAACCAAGTAGCGCACCAGCCCGATGGTCGCGCTAGTGGCACAAAAGACAAAGTAGAGCTTCTCTTGGGTGCAACGCGAAACGCGGGCCAGCGCGATGAGCACAGTGGACACAATGAGGTAGATAGCAGACAGTACCACGGTCGGAACTGGAACCGGGCCTCTGCCCAGGAGAGGACTCACGACCGCCGCGCTGGCAGCCCCGCGCAGGGCGATCAAAAGAAAAATCACCGAGTGGATCAGGGCAATCTTGGCGCGCTTGCGATTGGTGATGATGGCAAAATCCTGCATAGAATCGTTCCCGTTCACCCCAGAACCTTGGCGGCAGTAGCCCGCCGCAGCGGCAACTGCACGGTAAACTGCGTTCCCTTGCCCACGGTACTGGTCACGTCGATCTGCCCTTGATGATCCTCAACAATGCGGCGGGCGAGCGAAAGGCCCAATCCGGTGCCGTTTCCCTTCGTGGTGTAGAACGGGCGGAAAATATTGGGCAGGTGCTCGGGCGCAATCCCGTGGCCGGTGTCGGTCACCACCACCAACGCTGAGTCATCGCTGCGTTCCAGTTCAACCGTGATCCGGCCGGGACCATCGATAGCCTGGATCGAATTCAACAGCAGGTTCAGCAGCACCTCGTGGATTTGACCTGAATCATGCTCCACTTCCGGCAGATCCGGGTTCTTCTTCAGAATGATCTCAATCGGCTTGGAAAGCGCCTGTTGACGAGCCAGCATGACCGTGTGTTCCACCGTAGTATTCAGGTCGCTCAACCGGATATCGGGAGCGTGCGGACGCGCAGTCTGCAGCAGGTCGGTAAGGATGTCATTGATCTGGGAGATCTCCTGGCGGACATCTTTGACTACCGCGCGCGCCGGGCTGCTGGCCGGCAGGTCGCGCGCAATAATTTCGACGACTCCGGAGATTCCCGCGAGCGGGTTGCGGATCTCATGAGCCAGGCCGGTAGCGAGTTCCCCCAGTGTGGCCAGATGTTCGGCGCGCGACATCTGGGTGCGGTGCAGGCGCTCAATTTCCTCGCGGCTGGCTTTCAATTGCATGACCATGCGGTTGAAATTGCGGCCCAGGTCGCCGATTTCATCGTTGCGCCGGGCGAATCCTGCGGCAACATCGAACCGGCCCTCACCCACCAGAGCAATTTTTTCCTGCAGTTCGACCATGGGACGCTGAATGACGTAGGTAAGGACCAGGACCAATGCCGCACAAATGGCGATCGCTCCAGCGCCAGCCACCACAAGAATGGTATGGCGTTCAGGGTTTTGCCAGGAAACCGTCGCCATGGTAAACAGCAGCAAGCCATTCAGCAGGACGAACACGATCGGCAGCACCGCTTTGATCTGCCAATTAATCCGTACCGGAGACAGGTCGGTCGCTTCAAAACCGGACCCCACGGTGCGCATGGCTTCTCCTTCTGCCGCTTGGTCGACGGCGTTCTGTCCATCGTGCTGAAGTTGTGTCTCAGGCATACGCGTGCAGGCCGGGCAGCAGATACGTCACTCCAAAGAAAGTGAACATGACCACCGCAAAACCCAGGATTGCAAAATACGCCGCCCGCCGGCCCCGCCAGCCGCGCGTGACCCGCATATGGAGATAACCCGCGTAAACCAGCCAGGTGATGGCCGCCCACGTTTCTTTCGGGTCCCAACTCCAGTACGATCCCCAGGTCTTATTCGCCCAGTAGGCGCCCGAGGCAATCATCAGGGTGAGGAGCGGGAAAGCAATGGCAATGGTGCGATAAGTAATGCGGTCGAGTTCATCGGTAGAGGGCAGCATCCGTTCCAGGTCCGGCCGGCGCCACAGCAGCAACAGGTAAAGCAGCGAGACAAAGATTCCGCCCACCAGCCCGGAAAGAATAAATGGGCTGGCCGCCAGGCTGGTTTGGTAAAGACCATCGGTGTCCAGCGAGGCGTACTGGCCTTCGCGAGTACGCAGCAGGAAGAAAACCAGCGCTAAAGCTTGCAGCAGGATGCTGATGAATACGGCACGGTTTGCAATTTCGATCAGTGCGGAGTTTTTTGTTTTTCGCCAGGCCAGATACAGAACAAATGGCGCCGTCACCGCGGCGCACACCAGCAGCATCAGCCAGCCCAGGTCAGGAATCGTCACGAACAAGCGCGCGCCCTTGGCGACGAAAATTTCCGTCTTGCGTTCCGGATCCCAGGCGATCACATTCAATCCTCCCCATCGCTCGAAGCGGGTCAGCACACCCAAATAGATGGCCATGCCGAACAAACTGGTCGCGGCCAGGAAGGTTTCGGTTTGCATCTTGTCCTGGATGAGAAACATCATGGCCAAAGCAAAACTGAGAGCGCAGGCCGCATACGCCAGCATCGCCAGCGTCACATGGACGTGCAACCAGGTGGATTGCAGCGCCGGAACCAGGGGGTGAACTTCGGTGCGGAGAAGTTGCATCAGCACCACGCCGACGATGGCCACAGGCATGGTCACCGTGCCGATCACCTTCACGCCGTATTTCTTTTCTGCGATCAGAGTGAGAACCGCCAGTGTCCACACAAAGCTAAGCAACATCTCGTAAACGCTGCTGAACGGCGGATGTCCGGCTTCGTACCAGCGGTGGGCCACAGCTCCGGTGTTCGCCAACATACCCAGCCAAGTGGACACCGAGGCGAAACGCACGTACGCGGGTGTTCCCGTGATGCCGAACCCAAGATACAGCGTGCCTGCGCCGGAGTAGAAAATCAGCGCGGCATACAGCAGGTTCGACTCATTGAGCAGACTGCCGCTCTTCACCACGTTCAGAAAAGCCATGAACAGCAAGAACGTAACGCCCAGCCCCACCAGCACCACCAGTGTGGTTCCAGTCGCCGCCGGCGCCTGTTCTGCCCTTGCACGTGCCATAGAAAACATCCTCCCTAAGCATCAACGCTCGGCAAACGAAGTAGCCTGCGTCCGCGCGTGCGCGTCATTTGCAACTCGAAGTTCCGATTCGATTTCCTGCGCGACTTTGCGGAAACGCCGCTCGAAGACATCCTGGTTGCGGTTCGCGGTCCCGCCCAGCCACAGGATCAGGCTTCCGTCCGCCCGGCGGACCGGTACCGCCCACACTCGCGCATGCACCAGATAGAAAACGAAGGCCAGGCCCAGCCCCATCAGCAACACACCCGACCACACCGCCCATTGGCCAGGCTCGTGAGAAACTTCCAACCCCGTATAATAGGCCATCTGCAGATCGCGAGCCTGAAACTGGTAAGGCGCCTCAGCATTGTGCTCGAAGCCGGGAATTGGCGGCAACCACACGTCGACCGACTTACCGGTCTTCTTAGACTCAACTACCAAGTGGGCAGCCGGATTCTCCACGTCTTTGGAACGGGAGTACACGCGGCCCTCGCCGACAGTGTAATCAGGAATAAATTCCGCCAGGCGAACCGTGGTGTCAGCATCCAGCTGCAGCGGAGTAGCCGGTTCCAGCGCGATGTCCTGGCCGTTGGAATTTGCGCCGCTAGGCGTCGCCGTGAGAAGAAGCCTATCGAGGTTGCCTGTTTGGCCATAGCTTGCTTGATAGAAGCGCACTCCGCGATAGACCAGTGGATCATTGACCACAATCTGCTTGCGCAAGGCTTCGCGGCCGTTTTCGATCACCGTCAGGTTCGACCACCAGCGCTTAGGCGTGCCATCCTTGTAGTTTTCTTGACCGGCGCCCTCACAACGAATGGCAAAAGGCAGACTCCGCTTGGCGCCGCTGCGGTCTTCGATCTGGCTTGATTGTTCGCCTCGGGTCAGCGCAACAAACCCGCGCCATCCCACCAGCGCATCTGTGATTCCACCAGCAAAGATCAGCAACAGGCTGGCGTGCACGATGTACACCGCCATTTCGGAGATGCGATGGCGCTCACCGAACAGAGAAAAGCTGCTCTCGCGCACGATCCGCTCAGGATGCCATCCCGCTTTCTGAAAAGCCTTTTCTGCCGCGGCCAGGGCGCGATCCTCATTATCAACCGCAATCTCCGCATGGATCGCCAGCGCCTTGCGGAAGCTGTCGTTCGGACTCTTGTACGGACGCGCGTAATAGCGCCACGCGTTCGGAAATCGCTGGATGGAAGCCGACACAATGCTGACGCTTACCAGCGCCAGCAGCAGCACGAACCACCGTGCGTGGAATACGTCGGTCAGCCCAACCGCGTCGAGCATGCGCAGCATCTGGGGAGAATAGGCTCGCTGGATTTCTTCCGGTTCAGTCGTCGGACGTTGCAAGATCACCGTTCCAGCCGCGGAAACGATGACTGTTAGGATCAATAAGATGACGCCAGTTTTGATGGCGCCAATTGTCTCCCAGAATCTGCGTAGTGGTGATTTAGTCCCAGCCATGGGTCTCCCCTCGCGAGACAAGCGTGCACGTTGTGCTCCATAAGCCGTCACATCGCGCTAACTTTCTGCCAATGAATAATATAGACCGACTGACCCGGCCGAATCCAAGACCCCAGTGTGTGCCATATCACACAGCTTGGTGAGGTGAAACCGGGATTTTGCGCAGCCGCAACCTGAAGGTGACGTGAGTAATTTGACCAGTTCTGTTGTGGAAATAGGCCCAAAGTCTCCTGTATCCACCGCGATCGTCATTTCCGTCTCGCCACAGGATGACAAAGTGAACTATTTTCTGGTCAAATACTTACGGCTTACGCCGAGTGAATCTCATATCTGGCCGCAGGCACGGCCAACGGCGTGCATCTGCACTTGGGAGGAATCAGTCTGACGTGGGCGTAAGAAAGTTCCAATTTGGCCAATTCGCGCGCACAGCAATCTCTGCGCTGAGTTCTTTGCTGGTGATGGGGTTACTCAGCGGGACGGCTTTCGCGGCCAAGCATCCCGTGCCGCTGGAAAAGAACACGGACTCGGCAACCTGCATTTCTTGCCACGAGGACAAGGCAAAGGGGAAATTCGTGCATTCCGCCATTGCGATGGGTTGCACCAGTTGTCACGAAGTCCGGGTCGACAAGGACGTAACGCGGATCAAGCTGATTACGACCACAACCTACAGTCTTTGCCTGAGTTGCCATGACGACAAAAAGGTGGAAGCCGCCAAGGGCGCGATGCACCCGCCCGCAGTTCGCGACTGCGTCAAGTGCCATGATCCTCACGCCTCCGATAACAAGAATCAGTTGCTCAAGCCGGTCGCTGGCGGAGAAAAAGAAAACCTCTGCTTGAGCTGCCACAAGATCGGCGTCAACGTCCCGGAAAAAGGCAGCCGCCACGCCGCGCTCGACATGGGGTGCGATTCCTGCCACGTTACTCACAAGACCGGCCCGGCGGGAAAACTGGAGTTCGATTTCCATTTGGCCAAAGCGACTCCCGCCCTTTGCCTTGACTGTCACGATGCCAAGAGCGCCGACTTGCAGAAGGCGCACCAGAATCAACCCTTCGATAAGGCCGACTGCGTCACCTGCCACGATCCTCACGAGTCCGCTGCTCCCAAGCTGATGGCCAAGTTCACCCACCCGCCGTTCGCTGACAAGCAATGCGACGTCTGCCACGCGCCCGCAAAGGACGGCAAGATCGTGCTCACCGATAAAAGCGTGAAGTCACTGTGTGTGACCTGCCATGATGACAAAGCCAAGCTGATCGACACCGCCAAGGTTCAGCATCCGGGCGCGGCCGGTGACTGCACCGACTGCCACAATCCGCACGCCAGCCGGCAGCCTGGGCTGCCCAAAACGACCAGCATCGCCATCTGCCTCGATTGCCACAGCGATATCGCCGATCTCGCGAAGAAGCCAGTGCATCACCAGCCCGCCTTCGTGCAGGGCTGTGCCACCTGCCATACCCCACATGGCGGCGACAATGATCATTTGCTGCGGGCCAAGGGGAACGCGCTCTGCTTCGAGTGCCACTCAAGGGACGTGGTGCCGCAGAAGCTGGAAGCGGAGCATATGATAACCATCTTCAATGGCCAAGTGAAGCTACCCGAGGACTACTTCACGAAGAATGTAGTGTCGACTCTGGGTCTGAGGTACGGACTAGGCCATCCGGTGGCAGGTCATCCTGTCGGGGACGTGATGGATCCGGCGGAGATAACCAAAATCAAGAATCATCTGTCCTGCCTGAGCTGTCATCAGCCGCACGCTTCGGCGCAACCCGGATTGCTCGTGAAGGACCAGCAGAACAACATGACATTCTGCGACACCTGCCATAAAAACAGAATTGACATGCGGCAAGTAACGCCAGGAGATTAGAGAAATGCTCGCGATTTTTCCCAAGTCGAATTGCAACCGCAAAAGGCTGACGGCGCTCGTGATTCTGGTGGTTCTGGGGCTGGCTTTGCCGTTCTCCATGTACGGCGATAAGAAAAAGAAGACCGACACAGCTCAGCCCAAGCCCGCGCCTCAGGGAGAGCCGGTTGACAGGTCCAGGCTGGTTTGGCCCAATCCGCCCGCTATTGCGCGCGTCCGGTGGCTGGATTACTTCGCGGGTATGAAGATCGATTACACTCCGGCCCCGGCCAAGAAACCGAAGCAAAGCTGGATGGATCGCGTGGCAGGCACCAAACAGGTGGATAACGTCGATAAGCTCAAGGCCTTTCCCTGGCAGTTGCTTAGGCCTTATGGGATCGCCATCGACTCCAAAGGGTTAGTGTATGTAGCCGATCAAAAAGTCGGGGCGGTTTTCATCTTCAACACCGAAACTCGCGACGCGACGCTGATCAAGAACGGCGTCGACGCGCATTTTGTTTTGATCAACGGCGTCGCCATCGACGACGGTGACCGCCTCTTCGTTTCCGACGGCAAGCTGCGTCGGGTTCTTGTCTTCAACCCCAAACATCAAGTCGAAGGGCAGATCGCCGAGGGGTTGGTGGATCCGGTGGGGCTGGCAGTTGACAATGAAAACCGGTTTCTCTACGTCGTCGATGAGCAGCAGGACCTCGTCTTCGTGTATGACGCGGACAGCCTCAAACTGCTGCGCCACATTGGAGTTCCCGGCAAGAAGCACACTAGCACTGCGCCCGGTGAATTTGGCGGGGCGTCGAATGTCGCGGTGGATAAAGACGGCAACGTTTACGTCACCGACACCATGAATAACCGCGTAGAAATCTTCGATGCCGACGGCAAGTTCATTAGCGAGTTCGGCAAGCACGGCGACGGTCCGGGATACTTCGCTCGCCCCAAGGGCATCGCGGTGGATTGCGATGGGCATATCTGGGTAGCCGATGAGTACCAGGATCGCGTGCAGGTATACAACCGCGAAGGGGAGTTGCTCACCTATATTGGTGATGTGCATGCGAGTGGTCTCGGCCAGTTCAAAGCGCTGGTTGGCATTGCCATTGACAAGCAAAATCGCGTGTTTACCACCGAACAGTACCCGGGCCGGATGCAGATGTTCCGCTACATCACCGACGTGGAGGCGGCGGCTGAAAAGACCAAGCGCGAAGCGGATATAGAGAAGCTTGCGAACGCGCGGAGGGGCGGATCGTCCGCTACGGCTGCGCCGCCAGCCCCGCAACCGCAAGCGACAGCGCCGGCGCAGCAGGCCCCTGATGCGCAGAAACCGGTCGCTCTGCCGCCCAACCGCTGATGAACCCGCTGATGATCAGGCCAACGCTGCTTGGCCTTGCAGGCGCCTCGATTATTGCGGTGCGCTGGTTTCGTTTGCGGCGGAGTGTTCCGCTCTGGACGCTGGCGCCAGCAGTCCTGTGCGTTGCCTATGTCTTCTTCCGCGTATGGCTCTTCGGCCGGACGTCGGCAGTCTCCTGGTCCACTTTTGATCTGTACACGCTTTATGCCGACCTCAGCTTCGGTTTCAATCCCAGCCTATGGTGCAACCGATGGGTGGAGCGGATCGGCCTGTATCCGCTGGTCAGTGTAGTTTACGAAAGCCTGGTGCTGGCGATCGCAACTACCTATGCGCTATCTCTCGGACGGCGTGGTCAGCCGGTCCGTGTTCTCGCCGTAATGTTGCTGGCTGGCTTCGCCGGCGTCGAGGCGTACCGCCTGCTTCCCGCTTGTGGCCCAGTTTACCTTCTCGGCTCAGAGTGCTTCACCGGTGAGTTTCCCGCCAGTTGTGCCACAGTTGCGGCTGCTGACCTGCGCCCTGTCCAGCTGGACCCCTCTTTTCCGCGGAACGCCATGCCATCGCTTCATGTCGGATGGGCCCTTCTGGTGTACTGGTGTTGCATTGCAATGTGCCGCGGATCGCGATGGCGCTGGCTGGCGCTGGTTTACCTGGTTCTGACTGCGCTGGCGACGTTGGCTGGTGGCGAACACTATCTGGTGGATCTGGTGGCAGCGCCTCCGTTTGCGCTAGCCACCTGGACCGTCTGTTTTCCGCGCCTATGGAGTCCGCAACGCGTCCTGACCATCGCCGGCAGCATTCTGGGGTTGCTGGCCTGGATCGGGTTCATTCGTTATTTTCCCGGGCTACTTTGGTCATCCGTCATTCTCCCTTGGCTGCTTTCTGCACTGCTGGTCGGCGGCTCGATCTACGCCTTTGGGCGCATCAGCAAACTGTCATAGGTCTGCCCGCTTCTCGACCGGGGCCTCTACAATCTTCAAATCGTCGGCTGATTGTTGCGCAATCTCCCATCAACCTCTGCCAAGCGGGCGCAAGAACGGCGAATTGTAGCGGAACTATTCGTAAGTGTTGATTAAAACTGCAACACATCTTAGCGCTTGATTACTTGGGTTTTTTCACCACTCCCCATGTGGGAGAAGCCCCAACTTGGCATGGTCCATGCCGACCGCCAAGTCCCGACCATACGGCAGTCCATTATTAACATATTTTGTTGTCAATGACTTACAAACAGATCATTGGATTCGCCCGTTTTAGAACAAAACGGTGACTTTCGTGCACTAGGGGGTGGTGGAGGATTCAACTGAAGGTTTTCTCCCAACTCGAGATCGAGAGAGCAGCAAGCGAATACAGTCATAAATCCTTAAGGAGCGAAAGTATGAAAAAGAGTCTGTTAGTCACGCTAGTAATTCTGGCCGCAGCATCATTTGCCGCCGCTCAGAGCAAGGTCGTGGTGACGCAAGATATCCTCGGCGCCCACCTCAACTACGGACGTGGTTGCGCGGCCTGCCACGCACCACATAGCGGCGCATGGGGCAACGGCGCCAACAAGTCGAAAGACACTGCTGCCGGTCAGTCTATTTTGTGGGGCCAAGACGTAGGCAACTTGTACGGCAACACCATCACCACTGCTGGCGGCAGGGTCGAAGTCCTGCCAAGCCAAGCCGACTTTATCGCCGACACCAAGCCTGATGTGAATGGCCTTTTGACCTGCCTGAGCTGTCACGACGGCAACTGGGCTCAAGGCGCCATGATGAGAGACGCCATTTATGAGACGCTGCCCCCAACCTACGGAACCTACAACACGATTCCGACCTTGCTGGGCAACGACGGCGACGGCGCGGGCAACTACCTCGCCAACCACCCGGTGGGCTTGAATGCCACCGTTTCTTGCGGCGGCCAGTGGAATTGGGATTGCGTCGAGACCAACGGCAAGATCGCGATGACCGGCCCCAATTCCTCCCAGTTCGTAACAAACTACGGCTTCTTCGTGTCCCTCAGCGCCTACAACAACACCGCTGTGGTTACCTGCACGAGCTGCCACAACCAGCACATCATGAACGAAGTTAGCGTCACCACTGGACCGAACAGTGGCCTGCCGACCGGCTATTACGCGACCATGTTCTTCGTGCGCGGTCCCTATAACCCCGCCAGCGGTACAGCCCAGTCGAACCAGACGGCGCAGTTCTGCCGCGAGTGCCACGGTGGAGAGGCCAACGAAATGAACGGTCAAGGACAGATCAAGACGATCTTCTAAGCCGTCAGTCTGTCACCACGAGGGGAGAGAAGTTCTCCCCTCTTTTTTTCGCCAATTTTCGAGGTAGGATGGCATTATGAGATACAGATCATGGATTTGCACTCTGGTTCTGGCGGCAATGCCGGTCACGGCGACCGCCCAACAGATGGCGGTCTCCCACACATCAACCACGGCGGTGAGGCGGCAACCGCCTGATGCAGTGGTCCAAGGCACGGGCAAACCCGTGGCCCGGGTGAACGGGACGGTATTAACCGATCGTGACCTGCGGCGCGAGATGTACACGCTGTTTCCTTACGCGGCCCAGCACAATGGCCAGATTCCCCCGGAGCTTATGCCGCAGATCCGACAGGGCGCGCTGAAAATGATGGTCTTTGAAGAGCTACTGTACCAGGAGGCGGTGCGGCGGCAGATGACGGTGCCAGCAGCGAAACTGCAAAGGGCGGAGACGGATTTCCGCGGTCAATTCAGCGGCCCGACTGAGTACCAGCAATTTCTGAGTCAGGAGTTTCAGGGCTCGCAGAAGGCGCTGAACGATAAGATCCGGCGCTCGCTGTTGATTGAAGCCATGCTGAAGGCGGAAGTGGACAGCAAGTCTACTGTCTCCACGGCCGAGGTCAAGGCTTACTACGACAAGAACCCGGCCCGTTTCGAGTATCCGGAAGCCTTTGCCATTCAGACCATCTCCTTCCTGCCTCCGAATAATCCTACGCCGGCCAATCTGCAGGAACTGCGCAAGCGCGCCGAGGACGGACTGAAGCAAGCCAAAGCGACCCAGAGCTATGAGCAGTTCGGGATGCTGGCGGAGAAGATATCGGAGGACGACTATCGGGTGATGATGGGAGACCACAAGCAGGTGGAGCGGTCGAAGCTCTCCCCGCAGGTGGTGCAGGCGCTCTTGGCCATGAAAGACGGTCAGGTCAGCGATCTCATCCAGATGAACCAGGCCTATACCATCATCCGGCTCAACCAGCACATCCTGGCTGGGAAATCGAAGTTTGAGGACGTGAAGGCCTCGCTGCTGAAGGAACTGCAAAAGCAGAAGATTGAGCAAACGCGGGCGGCCTTGGATAGGCGGCTGCGGCAGAATGCAAAGGTGGAAGAACTGTAGCGGGCTGCTGAAAAACTCGGGTTTGTGACCTCGGGCGCTAAAGCCCGTATTGAAATGTGGAGGTTTATCGCTGCGCTGGAAGTGCGTGCGTGAGGGCTCCTCTTGCGCCCCTCCGCGGCTAGGAGACGAACGGCCCACTCCAGCAAGACGCGAAATCCTCCATGCGCCAAAAGCCGTATCCTGCTGATTCGGCTGGGTCATTTGGCCCAGGGTCTCTTTTTTTCGACCCTCAGAACCAATCCATCTCATTGTTTAGTAACGACTTAGCAGAGTAACCGTTCTGGCCTGGAACGTGCTTTGTTGCTCTTAAGAGGGGAAGAAATGGCTGACACCCTTACGCCAGGTAAGCCCCACACCCGCTGCGGAGGATGCAGACGTAGAACTGCTGTCGCGACAGCCAAAGGTTGGTACCAGGTGGCCGGTGGTTTCCGAAATACGGGTTCTGTGCTGTTGGGACTTTTCCTGCTGGCGCTGCCGGCAGCGGGGCAGCTAAACTTCGGCGAGTTCAGCACAAACCTGAACGGCACCCTGTCTGCCGGATACAACGGAGCTTATGGAAACCAGATCAGCTCGGATCACAGCTTGGCCTTCGGCGGCTCAGGCACGCTCAACGGTTTCTACTACAGTCCCAACTTCGCATCGTTCGCGATTTCACCTTACCTGAACCAGGCGCGAGACAACTCAGCTTTCCAATCCATTTCCAACGCCAGCGGCGTCAACGCTGAAAGCACGATTTTTGGCGGCAGCCATTTTCCCGGATCGATCAACTATGCCAGAGCCTACAACAGCGAAGGTAACTTCGCGATCCCGGGAGTAGCCAACTACACAACGCATGGCGATAGCAATACCTTCGGAGTCAATTGGGCAGCGGTGGTGCCGGGGCTGCCCACGCTCTCCGCCAACTTCCAGATGGGAAGCAGCCAGTATTCGATCTACGGCGACAACCAAAGCGGGACTACGGACAATCATTCGTTCACTATGCGGTCGGGGTACAGGCTCGAAGGGTTCGACTTGGGTGCCTTCTTTGGGTTTGGAGATGGGCGTTCGGAGATACCTCAGGTTCTTGAAAGCTCGACGCAGCCGGAGGTCGCAACTTCAAGCAACTTCGGCTACGGTTTTACCCTCGGACACGCGCTTCCTCTTCGCGGGGCATTTTCCGGCGCCTTCAACAGCTCCGAGTTCGATTCTCGATTTGCCGGAGAGAGCGCCAATGGCACGGTTGATACTTACAATGCGTCGGCAGTATTTCAGCCGACCAACAAGTTCAACTTTTCGGTCAGCAGCAACTATTCCAGCAATCTCTCGGGCACTTTGTACGAGGGGCTCGTGGGTAGCGGAGGTGTGGCTCCGCCAATAAACCTGGGGCAGGGGTCGCACTCCCTAGATTTGCAGGGCAATGCAGGCTATTTGATCATGGCGAACATGCAAGGACTGGTTTTCGCTGACCATCGCGAGCAATATTACCTGGGCGAGAATTACGGGTCCGACAGCTACGGCGGGGGCGTAACGTATTGGCACTTATTGTTCGGCGGTAACCTTAACTCTGCCCTGACCCTCAGCGACAACCGGACCAGCACTTCAAGCCAAAACTCGTTTGGGCTTAACAGCACGATCAACTACAACCGCCGCTTCCACGGATGGGCCGCGGGAGCGGCTTTCAGCTATTCGCAGAACGTGCAAACGCAGTTGATTACTTACTCGACGTCTTCTTACGGCTACGGGGGGAATGTCAGACGCCGCTTCGGCAGGTTCGGATGGAGCGCGGGCGCCAGCGTCTCCAGTACACTGCTGACCGAAAAGCCGGGACAGAGCAACCGCAGCGAGAGTTTCAACACGGCGGTGAACTACTCGCGCTGGATGACCCTTAATGCCAATTACTCGAAATCGAGGGGAAGCTCATATCAGGGCGCGTATGGGTTAGTTTCAAATCCCATACTGCCACCGATTATTCCGAACAGCGATCTTATTCTTTTTAATGGCGAAAGTTATTCGTTTGGCCTGAGCAGCAGCCCGGTGCGCAGGTTGACGATAGGAGCCAGCTACGCCAGGGCATTCACCGGCAGCGATACGGCCGGGCTGTTATCGAACAATAACACGAAGATGTTTAACGCGATAGTTAACTACCAGTTCCGTAAGATGTACTTTACCGGCGGGTACAGCAATCTGGTGCAAGGGTTTAGCGCGTCCGGGCTGCCCCCGGAAAATGTATCATCGTTCTATGTCGGGATCAGCAGGTGGTTCAACTTCTTCTAGCAGGCTGCTGAAATACTACTCCTAATCCACAGGCTGGTGTGATACGAGAAAACATGCGCGGAGACGATCAGCAGCAGAGTCATATATTCAGTTATTTGTCGCCGGAGGCGCG